>JACCEB010136140.1_pt1 | contig 32400 bp, 30 predicted proteins | sample 7454761 | NCBI WGS metagenome assembly JACCEB01 (sample SAMN15323454, study PRJNA562643) | freshwater metagenome | isolation source: river surface water | place: USA:Blue River Watershed | collected 2017-08-18
GCTTTCTTGAAGTAGTGATCGTCATTGATCTGGTACGGGTTGATCGCATCAAAAAAAGCGGTATCGGTTGGTCCGGGTGCCAGGCAGCAAACCCGTACGCCATCATCTTCAAGCTCTTTGGCAAGTGCCTCAGACAGGCAAAGCACAAACGCTTTAGACGCGCCATATGCCGCAAAATAGGGCGTTGCCTGAAACCCTGCCGTAGAGGCGACATTCAAAATGACGCCTTCTCTTCGCTGCTTCATTTTTGCGCCGAATATTTGGCAAAGCTCGGCAACCGTCACCACATTCAGCTGTAGCATTTGCCTGAGTTTTTCGGGTTCAAGATTGACATGCTCATCTAGAAGGCCAAACCCGGCGTTGTTGATCAGTATATCGATCTGAAACCGCTGCGAATCGCAATATCCAACCAAGTGATCCGCAGCTCGTGGCAAGCTGAGATCAAGCGCATGAACCACGATGTCTGCGCCGGTTTTGTGCCTAAGTTCAGTGGCGATTTCTTCCAATCTGTCGTTACTTCGACTTACCAATATCAGGCGATGTTTTTGTAAAGCGAGCATTCGCGCCATCTCACGACCGATACCGCTACTGGCGCCGGTGAGCAGGACAGTCCTTGGCTGACTCATAAGCACTCCGATAAGATTAGCTACGCTGAATGATTATGAAAAACATTATGTATTTACACTGAGATATTTAAACATAGCAAAGGCACTATTTTTAAAGTAATTCGTTTTAAGAAAATTAGTATCTAAGCTTTACCAGAAGTGCTCTGCTTTCAGTGGTGCCGAGTGTAAAAGTCGATTCATCCCACTTTGGTGCTGAAAGGGCATACGTTTTATTGTTCGAGACACCATACCCTTCGCTCGGGACGCCAACAAAATTCTTATCGAGTTTTCCGTTACCGTTCTCGTCGTGCACAACGGCTATCGCATAGGTACCAGGCTCAACATTTGAAAAGCTGCAACTAGTATTTGGACCTGTAATCGGTACGCGTAAGGTCACAATACCTTCGCCATCTGGAAAGTCTGCGGCTTTGGTAAACAGGCGGCAGTTGAGCGTGCCTCGAGTATTTTTAAATCCTGAGACCTCGATTAGAACGTTCGACGGAGATTCAGAAAACGCTGGCGTGGCATAGAAAGCCATTGCAGCCACAAACGATGTACGACGGACAAAGTAATCAAGGTAGTCACGGCAATGTTGGCGCATTGTTACCTCCTTATTTGAAATCAAGTAGTTCAGCAGGCTGTTTTATCTTTTCGGTGTCAAGATTAATGGGGTGATTTGACACTGTCAACATTAATCTTGACGTTGTCATAATTTGAGGTAATCATTACAGCCATGAAGACCACGATCGAACCAGTCGAAGAGCGTCCTTATCATCATGGCAATCTGTTTTCGGTGCTGCTCGATTCGGCCGAACAAGAGTTGATTGAGCGCGGCATTGAAGGTTTTTCACTGCGTGGCGTCGCCAAACGTGCAAACGTGAGCCACGCAGCGCCAGCGCATCACTTCGGCGATGCGAACGGCTTGCTGACTGCATTGGCCGCAAGAGGGTTTGAGCGATTTATTCAGCGCCAGCGCGATTTTCGACAGCGCGCGCCTTCAGATCCGCGTGCTCAGTTAGAGGCGTCCGGGGTAGGGTATGTCGTTTTTGCTCTGGAAAATCCTGCGATATTTCGATTGATGTTTTCCTCTGATCGTCCCGACTTTGACGACCCTGACCTTCAGCAAGTTGCCGAGTCTGCTTTCGAGGAGTTGGTCGAACATGTCAGGGGCGTCACCGAAGACAAGAGTTCGCCCAAAAAAGACAGCGCCATGATGCTCGATGTTGCCGCTGCATGGGCCGTCGCGCACGGGTTGGCCGATTTATTGGTGGCGGGTCGACTAAATACCCTTGGGTCGCTTGCACCCAGAACACGAGATCGACGAATTGCAGCAATTATTGGTCGCGCTATTCCTGTACTACCTAACCGGAGCTAGTCCATGATTCTTCACGATTTAGCAGCAGGAATGCATCCGCGTCGCGTGCGCATCTTTCTGGCGGAAAAGGGTGTGTCGATCGAACGTCGCGAGATGGATGCTGCAGGAGGCGCGAATGCGACGCCAGAATTCATCCGGCTTAATCCTTTGGGTAAATTGCCCGTGCTTGAACTTGACGATGGCAGTGCGATCGCCGAGTCACTTGCGATCTGCCGCTTCCTTGAGGCGATGCATCCTGATCCGCCTCTCATGGGCCGCACGCCACGTGAAGTAGCTGATATCGAGATGTGGGCTCTGCGGATGGACCATGAGCTGTCACAAATGATTGCGCTAGCATTCGTACATAGCAGTGACTTCTACCGCGGGCGTGTTGAGCAAATACCGGAAGTCGCCAGCTGGGCGCGTGGTCGTGCACTCGAGACGATGACCTGGCTCGATCACGAGCTCGCCGGGCGCCGCCACATCACGGGTGAGGACTACACAATCGCCGACATCGTTGCACAGTGCGCCTTGGTTCTGGGTAAGGCAGTTGGCTTGCGTATTCCAACGGAGATGAGCGAACTATCTCGCTGGTTTACCGAGGTGACAGCACGTCCGACAGCTAGAGCCTAGCTTCAGCATGGAGGGGATGAGAATGTCTAAGCCAAGTGTTTGCTGCGTAATTGGCGCAGGTGACGCAACAGGATCGGCAATAGCTAGACGCTTTGCCCAAGAGGGTTACACGGTTTGTGTGGCCAGACGAAGTGAACAAGCCTTGCAGCCTCTCGTTCAACAGATCCATGAGCAGGGTGGGAACGCAATCGCGTTTGGTCTCGATGCGCGGCGCGAGGATCAGGTGATCAGCTTCTTCAATCGAACCGAAGCGGAGGTTGGTCCGATTGAGGTTGTGGTGTTTAACGTTGGCGGCAATGTTCGTTTTCCGATTCTTGAAACTACGGCTCAGAAGTATTTCAAAGTATGGGAAATGTGCGCTATGGCTGGCTTTCTGGCAGGCCGTGAGGCGGCGCGTGTCATGCTGCCTCGCGGGCGCGGCACCCTTCTTTTCACAGGCGCAACGGCCAGCCTGCGCGGTGCTGCGGGTTTTGCGGCCTTCGCCGGCGGAAAGGCGGCGCTGCGGGCGCTGGCCCAGTCAATGGCAAGGGAGTTCGGCCCACGGGGGTTGCATGTGGCGCATGTGATCATCGATGGGCTGATTGATACCGCCTTTGCACGGGAGAATTTCGCGCAGCGCGTTGCCGAATTCGGGCCGGATGGTATCTTGAATCCTGATCACATCGCGGAGGCATACTGGTGGCTTCATCAGCAGCCGCGCGATGCGTGGACATTTGAACTGGATCTGCGTCCGTCGGTGGAAAGGTGGTAACTGCGGGGTCGCCACTGGCTGTCTTCGGTGCCACCGGGCTCACTGTCGGGCTCGTGGTGAATAATGCGCTTGCCTGCGGCCATGCGGTCGCATATATTACTGCTTGATCTGATTGATATTTTTCAATCAGGTGGCGATGAGATTTTGAAGACCGTGCCCCAATACAGGCTCGAGATGCTGATCGAGACGCTGTTCTGTTCCAGCTATTCAAAACATCGGCGCGTAGCAGCTATTCATCGTAATCCAGTTGATTGCATATAAAATCGAATCGAAACAGCTTAGAAATTGCAAGCTTTGAGGAGATATCATGCCATTCGATATTTCAGTGCTACCTGTCTTCGTCGCCGTATCTTTTGTCTTGCTTGTAACGCCGGGCCCCGATGTTGCATTCATTGTGGCAACAGGTGTCACAGAAGGTCGTCGTCCCGCTCTTTGGGCATCAGTCGGTATTTCTTTGGCGATGTTTGTACATTCGGTTTTTGCTGCCGCTGGCGTAGCTGCCATCGTGGCTACGTCGCCTCTTGCATTTGATGTCATTCGGTTTGGTGGCGCTGCTTACCTCATCTACCTCGCCTTCAAATGCTTCCGTTCGGTTCCAGTGCAGACAACTACGCAGGTAACATCTCGGTCACCGATGAAGAATTTTCAGAGAGGATTTTTAACGAATCTGCTTAACCCCAAGGCCATCTTATTCTCAGGCGTGTTTCTACCTCAATTTGCGACTCCTGCCTACGGACCAATGTTTCAACAAATCGTTGGACTAGGCGCAGCTCTGGCATGCCTGGGTTTGCTATTTCAATCTGCGCTTTCCATCGCAAGTGGGAGTCTTGGTCAATGGTTGTTGTCTAGCACTCGTCGACAACTTTTACTAGAACGATTGATGGGGGTCGTGTTTGTTGGACTTGCCGCTAGGCTGATTATGATGGAGCGCAAGAGTTGAGTGGCTGCTTCTAACCAAACATAATCAATCTGATTGGCCGTTAAGCATCCAACAAGAGCGGTGCTTTGTTTCGTGTCACCGCCCTTGATTCGCACACCAGCCAGCAAGATTTATCGGCCTCTGACACGCATATCATTCTTGACGCTCTTGACTCCCTTCACTTCTTTGGTCAGCGCAACGGCCTTACGGATATCTTCTTCAGAGCTGACAAAGCCGCTCAACTGCACTTCACCCTTGAAGGTTTCGACATTGACCTCTGCCGATTTTAGGGTCGGCTCGTTGAACAATGCAGCCTTCACCTTGGTCGTGACCCAGCTGTCATCAAAATACTCTCCAGTGCCTTCGCTGGTTTTTGTCGAGGCGCATCCGCCGGAGATCAATATCGTAATCGCGAGGATAACGTTGGCTAACAAAGATAATTTGCGCATCTGCTTGCTCCGAGTGGGCTAGGGTTGAACGTCGAGAAAGTCGGCCACATCATGCGTCCCGGTGAAGCCAAGGTCGTAGTAGCCAACCCCGTCTATCGTATCCACCCAAACTCGATAGCATCTTGGTGTATCGCATCCTGAGGGGTCATCCGGCAGCGGCGATTGAGCGTGCTCAGCGAGGCTCGCAAGGTCCTGGGGTGAGGTGCGCCTACCTACGCATGCGTCGTGAGATTTGCGTTGGGACATACTTAGCCAGAGCAGAGCAGGGCAGAAGCACAATCGTCACCCCCGGTTGAGCAGATGGGGCTTGAAAACTATGGTTTGTCGCCTTTCAGGCTTGCAAACTGGTCGGCGGGGAGGCCTGGCCGCGTGGTTGTGGGTACTTCTCTGTTGAGGAAGCGTATGGGCGTAAACCTGTGTCGAGGGTTCGAATCCCGTGGTCCCGATAGTGCTAAACAAAATGCCCGCTGAACTCAGCAGGTATTGTGCTTTGAGGAGGAGACAGCGGCGTCGCTGTCGACATCATAAAAAAAGCCACTCTGCAGTGGCTTTGAAAGAATTCTCTCCTGCGTTAATTCGTTGACGTCTTTTTGGTATCAGCAGGTGTCTTGCTGGTGTCAGCTTGCTTGCTATCTTTGCCAACTTCGACGCTGGCTACTTTGTCGGCGGGCGACGATGATTGTGCTGACTTCATTTTGCCAGAGCAATCATTGGCCAGCGTGAATGGGCTCGATACGAGCAAGACTACCAGTGCGAGATATTTCACGATCACCTCCTTTCGTGGTTGAAAAAACTAATGCGCATCAAATGCCAAGTAATTTCTTCGCTTCGCCTAATGCTTTCATTGAATCAGCATGTTTGCCATCCGAGTGAGCTTTTTCGCCATCGGCTCTAAGCGCTTTGACCTTTGCCAGCTCGGCGCCCGTCAATTTGGTACCGTTCAGCGCAGCATCGATAGCCTTCATCTCGTTGGGGCAGTTGTGGGCAAAGGACAGGCTGCTCACGCAAAACAGGACCGCGGCGACTAGGTATTTCATAGGTACCTCCGTTCAGGGTTTGTCAAAACTTCCCAAGCAGCTTATCCCATAAAACAATCCCTTGCTCAAGGACTAGATTAACCGGAAAGCCATATCTGTTAATCTGCCAAATAAGTCTCCCCGACGGTGGTTTACCCCGCTCGCTTTTCCACATCAGTTGACGCAACACACGGCGAATATGGTTGATATTCACTCACGAAAACAGTGCCATGTTTGCTATTTATTGCTATAAATGCAATATCCAAAGAAGATAAAACAATCAAGTCAGCCGTCTTCAAACAAACAACAACCAGGAGAGATGATGCGAACTTCTCGTAGCAGCGGCGCAGTGCCTCCGCGTGACGCCCAGAGCAAAAATCTCAAGCGCATTTCGACGATGGCGGGGGCGTACGGCCTGCGCAATTACACGGTGCGAGATATACGTGAGCTCAAGGGAAAACGTACGCTGGTCGAGACGCTAGCGTTCTCCCCAGAGGAGGCTGCAGCGGCTGAGGCAGCCGGCATTGATACCCTGAAGGTGCGATTCGATCCCAAGTACCCCGAGCTCGCTGCAGAGATTCGTCAGGCGGCGCCGCATACCTTTATGTCGTTTTCGCTGCCGCTCATTGCCGTCACCAGTCCGCAAGAGGCCTTGCGTCTCGCATTCTCAGCCATGGAAATCGGCGGAGATGCCATCATGTGCCAGTGGAGTCCACGCTTCATTCAAGCGCTGGCTGAAGCCGGGGTGCCCGCGCAAGGCCATGTCGGTCTAGTACCGCGCCGCAGTACCTGGACAGGCGGACTGCGCGCCGTGGGCAAGACGGCCGATGAGGCAATCGAACTTTATCGCCATATCAAAGCGCTGGAGGATGCTGGTGCGTGGGCGGTAGAGATCGAAGTGATTCCGCAGCAGATATTGCAAGAGCTGTCGCGCCGCACCAGCCTGATCACGTCCTCGATCGGAGCCGGCAGCGGTGGAGATATTCAGTTCTTGTTTGGTGAAGACATTCTGGGCGATGGTCCGGGTCCGTTCCCTCGTCACTCCAAACAATACCGAGATCTTTACGCACTTCGGCAGCAGATGCAGGCAGAGCGCGTGGCAGGGTTTCGTGACTATATCGCCGACGTTCAGTCCGGAGCATTCCCCGGACCGGAGCACGTCATCAATGTGAACAAAGAGATCGTCGATGAATTTCTTGAGCGGCTGGACAAAGAGCCTCAGTAAGGCGCATGCGCCTCGCACCATGAGTATCGAGCAACGGAACACGAGGCGCAGTGTTAAAGTCCGAGCGCTGGTTTTTTTCGTCTGTTTTTTTGCGTTGTCTCCTGCTATGGCTATTGAAGAGCCCACGTATCGTGCGCTGAAAAGCGATCCTCCGTTCGAGCACCGCTGGTACCCAGGGTTCGTGATTGCCGAGACTCAGCTGACCGGCGATTTTGATGCGGCCAGCCGCACCGGGTTTCGACGAATTGCTGGATACATTTTTGGCGACAATCAATCGTCCGACGGGGGCAGCAGAAAAATCAGCATGACCGCCCCGGTGACGGTCGAACCCCGCCAGAATGGCTGGCGGATGCATTTCGTGATGCCCAGCGATGAGAGCCTGGACAGCCTGCCAAAACCTGTCCATCCCGACGTGAACCTTCGCCGTATTCCCGAGCACGCCGTGGCCGCCGTGCGCTTCAGCGGATGGACCACAGAGTCCGCGATTCAGGAGCAGACCGCCAAGCTCAGAGCGTGGATCGCCGAGCAGCGGCTTGAAGCCATCGGCGCGCCTCAGGTCGCTCGCTACAATGATCCGTTCACCTTGCCCTGGCGCAGACGGAACGAAATACTCATTCCGGTCAAGCCTGCGACGGAACGGTAGATAGCATGTCGCGATCAGCGGCGCGGGGGCTTTGCACCCCCGCGCGGTAAATGCGCTTCCTAAAGAGGCGTACTGAACCGGTGTTCAGCCTCTGTCATTCGCTCTGCGTATGTCCCAACGCGCTGCGCGAAACCCATAGCGTGATCAGGAAACCCGTCAGGGCCAGCGCGGCCAGTGCCCAGAAGGCGGCTTCTGTGGCGCCATTGCTCATCGCGCGGATACGTCCGATCAGGTCGGGTCCGAAATGGCCACCGAGGTTGCCAATCGAATTGATCAGTGCGATGCCACCTGCGGCTGCGGTGCCGGTCAGGAAGGCGGTGGGCAGCGACCAGAAGGTCGACACGAACGCCAGCGTGCCTCCGGCAACCACGGTGAGCCCAATCATGGCGGGTACCGGTGCTTTGCCCACCACCGCCAGCAGGACCAGCCCAGCGACCGTCAACAGCAGCGAACCGGCGATATGCCACCGTCGTTCGCCGGTACGGTCGGAGTGCGCACCCCAGTAGACCATGAACAGCGCGGCCAGTCCCCAAGGGATGATGCTGATCAGACCCACCTTGAGATAATCTTTTTTATCGATACCGAGTTCCTGAATGATGGTCGGCATCCAGAAGTTCAACGCATAAAAGCAGATCACGCCACTGAAATACACTGCGGCCAGCGCCCACACACGGACATCCATAAAAGCGGCCATCAGATTGTGCTGCGAGGCGTGAGATTTGCTTGCCTTGTCATTCTCCACGGCGGCGATGATCGCCGCTTTCTCTTCCTCGGTGAGCCACTTTGCGTCATGCGGTCCGTTGGGGAGATAAGCCAGCACGAGAGCGCCGATCACGACCGAAGGCAGACCTTCGACCAGGAACAACCACCGCCAGCCGCTTAGCCCGGAGAAGCCGTCCATGTACTGCATGATGCCGCCGGAAAGTGGAGAGCCCACCAGGTTTGATACCGCGATGGCCGTCATGAACAACGCCACCATTTTTGTGCGGCGATGATCAGGAAACCAGTAGGTCAGATACAGAATGATGCCCGGGAAAAAACCGGCTTCGGCCACGCCCAGCAGGAAGCGCAGGAAATAAAAAGTGAACTCTGAATCGGTCAAGCCAAAACTCTGAGAGATAAATCCCCAGCTGATCTGATCAGTGAACATGAAAGCACTGGAGATGATTCCCCAGGTGATCATGATCCGGGCGATCCAGGGTCTCGCGCCCACTTTTTCGAGGATGATGTTGCTGGGCACTTCAAAGATGAAATAGCCCAGAAAAAAAATGCCGGCACCAAAACCATAGACCGCATCTGAAAACTGCAACTCCGGTGCCATCTGCAGCTTGGCGAAGCCAACATTGACCCTGTCCAGAAAAGCGACAACGTAGCAGATGAATAAAAACGGAATAAGTTTGCGCGCCGCTTTGGCATACGCATTCTCTTCGTCTGACAACGAGGGTATTTCAGAGGTCATGAGCGTGATCCTTTCCAGATCCGTGAGGGAGGCCGATTAAAAAACACAAACGTTGCTGACTGCCCGACAGATACCGAGCCTTGAGTTTGCTTTCCGGGATGCAGCGTTTATAAAAAATTCTTAGTTCTTCTCTTCAGAGCTTCGGGTAAATGGAAGCACCCGGCAGCTCTTGATATCCCTACCCGGGGACGACGCGGCCCGCACTGGTCAGTGCGCGCAGGTCATCTTCATCGAGCCGTGGGCCCTCCAGCGTGACGCGCTCTTCTTGCACCTGTGCGCGGCGATATTTGTCCATGATCTGTGCAAGCGCAGGCTTCTGGTGGCGGGTGTCGTAGCCGTTGAACAGATGACCCAGCAAGCCTCGGTCGAGGTCGCTAGTCCCCAGTGCCCAGTCAGCCAAAGGCAAGGTCAGATTCATATTAACGTGCATCATGACCCCCAAGTTGTGATGCGCGCTATGGTGCCGGCGTATGGTGTTGATCAGGGGGCAGTGCCGCACAAAGGCGTTCTCGGGAACGTGGCAGCAGAAATGAAACGTCTCGTAGACGAGGTAGTGTCCGATCATGGTGACAGGCACCATGTAACCCGCGTCCGGGCCGAGCAGCATGGATACCAGCGATCCGAGCAGCGCACTGGTCACGACCAGCACGATTAGCACACGCCACGGGAAAAACACGATGCGAAATTCACGAACACTGTGGATGCTGGTGTCATTATCCGTGAAATACTGATGATGCTGACGCGTGTGCCGGTCATAGATCGCCCGCAGTGCGAATACATCCTTGAGCCGGTGCATCACATGCATGTGCATGCCCCACTCGACAAAATTGCCGGCGATGGCGATCGGGATAATCAGCCACCATTCCCACGTGGGGCTACTCAACTGGCCGACACACCAGAGGATGGCACTGATACCTACCGAGTACATCACCCCCACATGCACCAGGCCGTGATACCAGGGGCTGATCTGGTTGACATAGCTTTCGCGGAACCGGGACTGTCTCTCGGTGATCATCGCTGTCTCTCCACGCGGTCTTGGTCTTGTTATTGGCCTGATAGTAGATTCGCTGGCGGGGGTGGTCAAGCACTGCTTCCCGCCCGCCAGCGCCGCTGCCAGACGAGATGTTGATATCAGAGAGATAACGCACCTGTTCTCACAAAAGCGTACAAACACTGCCTGAGCCACACGCCGCCGCGTGGCGTTGATCTTAATCCTTGGGGCCGATGTGGCTCTGCACCAGCCCGATGGCAATCGCGGCCACGATCATCGATCCCCCGAGCAGGTTCAAATAGGCCGAAGCCCCTCCGGCTGTGATCATCGCCGCGCCGGCGAATGAACTCAGGATGGCGCCCACACGGCCGAACGCCATCGCTGATGCCGCGCCGGTGGTGCGTATCAGCGTGGGATAAATGTGTGCGCACAGGGCCGTCAGCGCGCATTGCAGCGCCGTGACAAACAAGCCGTGCAGTCCCAGCCCCCAAAGGAAAATTTCCGGGTTGGCGGTCACGCCAACGAATTTCAGGCAGAGCGCGGTCACTGCCGACATCGCCGCCCAGAAGGTCATCGGGCCGCGCGAGCCGAAGCGATTGATCGCCAGTGCGCACAGTACGGCCCCGATCACGCCACCAAAGTTGTAAGCGGTCAGGCCCATGCCGGCCAGAGCAGGGGACAGACCCTCAGTGGTCAGCATCGTCGGCAGCCAGCTGAAGGCGGTATAGATCGCCAGCTGCGTCATGAAAAAACTCAGCCATAACCAGCTGGTGTCGCGTGCCCGCCCTTGACGGAAAAGTTCGGCGACGCTGCCGCGCCTGGCGGCATCGATCATGCCATCAGTGAACTCTGCAACATGGCTGACCTCGTGCGCCATTTTTGACATGAGTGTGCGTAATTCTTCCCAGCGCGCTGACTGCCGCGCTAAATATTTGGGCGACTCGCGCAAGAAGATGATCAGCACCAGCGCGTAGACAATCGGCAGCGAACCGCCAATAAAGAAAAACGTGCGCCAGCCGTGGACAGGCAGTATCTGGGCAGCGGCCAGACCGGCGAGCATGCCACCGAGCGGATAGCAGACGATCGCGGTGATGACTGCCATCGTGCGGTAGCGAAAAGGAATGAACTCTGCGGTCAGCGTCGTCGCGGCCGGCAGTGCCGCACCGATGCCCAGTCCGGCAAAGAAGCGGATCACGGCAATGGCAGTGACGTCGGGCGCAAAACCGATCAGCGTCGTCGCCGACCCGAACAGAATGATGCTGGCAATCAGCACGGGTTTGCGACCCAGCTTGTCGGCAATGATGCCGGCGCTCAGGCTGCCGATCGCCATGCCCATCAGACCACTGGCGACCGCCACCGAGAAGGCGGCGCGCGTGACGCCCCATTCTTTCATGATCATGGGGATGGCGTAGCCGATCATCTGGCCATCGAAACCATCCACCACAATAGCCAAGGCCGCCAGCACATAGGTGAATTTCTGCAAGGTGGTAAAGCCACTGTCATCAATCGCCTTGCTGACATCAAAGTGCGCTGCGGACGGTACCGTGTTAATCGATGGGGAGGCTGTCATGGCTGGGTTGGTGTTCGAGGGTTGGAAGGATGAGATTTGGCGTTGAACAGATCTTCGACCTAGGGCAGTCATCGCTTTGGGAGAGACTGCGTTATTAAATTATTATGGGAATGAAGCGCTGCTTGTGGATGCTTTTAACACAATAAGGTCAGCGCCTTCAATTGGGCTGCCGCTTCCGCTCCGTCGGATAGGCGAGTGGTCGCGAATGGACGATGGAATACGGACGATGGAATATAAGCGAAGGGCAGATTGTCGCGGACCCTGAGAGATCTCAAAGACACTGGGTCCCGGCCTTCGCCGGGACGACGATTTTGAGGCCAGCATCACTTCCAAGGTCATCCCGGCGAAGGCCGGGATCCAGTGTCTTGCGTGATGTGTCGAGACGTGCGAGCTTCACCGACTAGCATGATGGTCAGTGCCGAGCCTGTTCGTTGATTGCTCGATTTGCCCACCATGCCAACCGGTGGCCAATGCATCAGAGCTTTGCGTTACCCGGCATCGCATTCTTGGGCAGCGTGAACACAAATTTCGCGGGTGCGATGGTGTCGCCGCTTCCCACCATTGCCCTGGCCTGATCCATGGTGTACGTGACGCCTGCCTGAACGGGTTTGCCGTTCAAGGTCAGCGGTATCCGACCGGGAGAAAACTGCAGCGCAAACGTGCCTTTGGGCCAGTCAGTGATGGGCTGCCCTGGTATGGCAGTGACCTTTCCTTCGTAAGCGGTTGTCTGCAACTCCACGTCCCATGGCAAAGCCAGTCCCCACAATTTACCGATTCGGAGGAAGGCATTAACCTGCTGCCCGTAAGGCAGCGAAGGGATCTCCTCCAGAAGGATCACCTGATTATCCTTGTCAGACATCGGGAGATGAGTGAATTGATCGGGCGCTATGCTCGCGAAACTCGCCATCTTTGGTAACACATCAGGAAGTAGCTGCTCGTCACGTGCGGATGCGTAGTACATCGCGGCCAGCACTTTGTGTGTGACGTTGAAGCAGGTTTCGGGCGGAAGCGGCGCTGGCTTGGCGCCCATCGCTTTTACCCATGTATAGGTCGGAGCATATTGCCGCGCGTGCTGGGGTCCGGCGATATCTTGAGTTGCCTTCTCGATCGCCTCGGGATGGGGACAGGGGAATACATTCGCAGACGGTGGCCCGAACAAGCGCATGGATTCCATCACCGGTGCGCGTCCTCCAGGATAATCTTTGGATGTGTCGAACCCTGGGTAGACCACGCCCATATAGGGCTGTTTTTTTTCTTTCGAGGGCACACTCTCCTGATGGCAAAAGCTTACCTTCAGTTTGCCATCTTCCGCTCGCCAGACACCTGCCAGCGCAATATGTGCCGTTGTTCCGTAGCACTGCGGAAAACGAAAAGTGATGGCCATTCCTTTATCGCTCTCGCGCATGACCGTCATCTTGTCATTGATGGCGAGGGTCAGCGATTTGCAGAAATTTGCGAATTCGGCAGGCTGCTCATCCATCAATTGACGCATCGCCGCGTCCTGAGTGAATTCCTCGATCACCTCGTGCAGCTTCACTGGTCTAAAACTGGACGTTTGCGGCAAGTAGGTCTTGTACACCGGGGGTAATGCATGGAGCAGTGCCGTCCATGCCTGCTCCTCATCAGGGGTCAGGGGTTTAAACGAAAAAGCCGTTCTTGCGGCTTCGGTGGACCGAGACGCATTATGTTTGGTGTCGACGATTCCCCGAAGTTTTTCGACTGCCGCTTCCGCTGTCGGTGACAGCCAGCCGAGCTGATCCTCGTAAAACTTGCATTCCGCGGATTCGAGCTGCTGTCTCGCGGCTTTGTAGGCGCTTGCAAATTCTGCCGAATAGGAGCCTGCGGCCAGCCGAGTTAAGTCGGAGTCGACGGCTTGTTTCAGGTAGTTTTTGTACGCAGAAGGAAGTGAGTCCAGCAGATTTTTCCAGGCGAGATTTTCTTCTGGGGTGATTGGTTTGGTTGGTGAGGATTGCTTACCGGGGAAGTCGGGCGTGTGGTGATGCATTTTCTTGACGACGAGCCCGGCCAAATGATTCATCGCTTCTTCTGCTCTCGGCGAAACCCAATTCAGATTTTGGGTATAAAACTTCGATTCTCTGGAGTCGAGCATGCGCACCGCCGCCTTGAAAGCGGTGGTGAATTCAGGTGAAAAGGGCAGATCTTCCTTGGTGTGCGCATCGGCACTCGCTCCTGTGGGAGGATTCTTGATTGCACTGCCAGAAAAAATCTGTGAGGAGTTTTCTTTTATCGGAACAGCGGTAGCTGCGCGTCGAGTCGTTGGTTCGATACCGGTCCCATTGATCTTACTGCTCGATGCCGACGGCGGTGGGGGATTCACGTACATGGAGGTCTCCTGATTATTGAACGTAGAGCGCAGAGAGGCGATCTCTGGCCGACTCGATCAGTTCATTAATTTTTTCTGGAAGCAGAGCACCGTCGGTGCTGGTGCTCAGGTGGAAGCAGGCGCGGTAGATCACCGAGCCGGTGTCGGGGTGCAGGCCAAAGCAGCCATGATCGGCGTTGCCCAAGGGGGTGTTTTGCTCAAGCAGATACCGGTAGAGTTGGTCGTCGTCGTCCGGGCCGAGGTCGATCAGGACATGCATGACATCGGGCTCGTCTTCCCCGCCGGGAATCAGGCCGCAGATGGTGCCGTCAATCTCGATGTGTTTGTCATCATCTTCGTTCCAAGGTGGCATTCCTGTGGCTGCGCACCATTCGCGAATCACGCGATCGTAATGTTGTCGACGCATTCGTTCCTCCTTGCACGTGGTTAATTTTTCGAAGTGCAAGTTCAGTAACGAATAAGTGGCAATAATTCAACTATCGAACATCTGGGCGATCAGTGAATTTTTAGTGATTCATTAGCGTAATTTTTCCCAAAAAAAAGCGACGGCTGCAAGCCGTCGCCCGGTTTGACGTGGATCAGGAGCGGATCAGGAGTGGATCAGAGGCGGGTGAATGAGCGCTGCTCGCGGATTATTTTGGTTGACGCCGGAGCAGGCTGACGACCACCAGCGCCGCCAGCAGAAGCACCGTGGCACCCTGCATCATCAGGTCACGTGCGGGCGAGGCGAGAATACCCCAGGCACTTTCAGCGGTGTCCGCTGGCTTGCCCTCCGGTTCGGTGGGCTTCTCGGGTTGTATGCTGCTCTTCATCTCAAGGATGTTTTTTTCCAGCAGACGAATGCGTTCATTGGCCTCTTCGGCGGCTTTTCTGGCGGCGATGGCTTCTTCTTCGGTCTTGCCGCCCGTATCCGATGGTTTCAGCGCCGCGAGGGTCAGGTGATCGCCCGACGTGCCGGCAGCTGGCGTACCGCCCGCCTTGAGTTTGCGGGTGCTCGAGCGATTTCCGGTGTCTTCGCCAGCGGCGGCATCTTTTGCCGGCAGCAGGCTCTTGAACGTTTGCCACTGGGTGGCGATGGTCTTGCGCGCCGCTTTTTCATCGATCAGGCTCAGAGATTCTTCTGAGGGAAGCGCCAGCACCGCGCCCGCTTTCAGGTAGTGCAGGTTCTGCTGCATGAAGGCGTCGGGGTTTTCTTGGTAAAGCGCGGTAATGAACTTGTCTAATGCCGAGTCGGGCACGGAAAACTGACGGGCAATCACGGTGAGGTTTTCGCCGCGCTGCACGGTGTGCTGCTTTCCGGATGACGGATCGGCGAGCGCAAGATTCAGTGCGCCTTTGCCTGCCACCTCGACAGTCGCTTCGGGGCTGTTGCTCGTCGCGGTGGGAGGCGCCTCGGCCACCGAGGCTGCGGCAGGCGTCGGGGGCGCAGACTCTGTCGTTACCGCGGCAGGTGCCGTGACGTCATCCGTCGCGGTGGGGGCAGGGCTGCTTGCGACGGCTTCCGAGGGCTTGACGGCCTCCTCGGGCAGCACGGCAAATTCTGCGAGGGTGGTCTCGTTTTCGGTGCGCAGTTCCAGCAAGAGGCTGTAGATGGGCTCGTCCAGTGGCTTGTCCGTGGCGAGCTGTATCATCCGGCGGCGCCCCTGCTGCACAATGCGCAGCTTCAGACTTTCCATTAGCGGTGATCGATTCGCGCCGAATTTTTCAAACTCCATCTCGGACGCGAGCGCAACCTCGAGATCGCCGGCCTCATCGTCAGCCAGATCGAAGATTTCAATCTCGGCTGACAGTGGCTCGCCGAGGTTGGACAAAATACTGATCGGACCCAGCGTCGCCGCCTGTGCGCTGGCGAGTCCCAGCGCGAGCACGAGTGCGGGTAGAGCGTGTTTTGTTGAGAATGGCATTGCTGTTCCTTCAGCGGCTTGGGACGGCGCACCGCAGGCAAGCCCGGCCAGTCGTCGCTGGCAAGAGCAAATTAAGCAAAAAATGCAAATAGGGAACGCCATTCTAGACCGGCAATTTGTTGCCGGCATTAAAAATGTTGCTTATCCACAATTATTATTGAAGAAAAAGCTATCAGGCGAGCCGAGTCGGGTCTTGCCTCAGGGGCTAAGCGGGGCGGTGGGATAGCTTATTTTTGGCATCATGATTGCCAAAAAGATATGCTTGGTACGATCGCGCGTACAGATGCGGAACGACCAAAGCAAATAACCGCCTCCGGCGGGAGGCGGTGTGTATTTGCGCTAACAGGGACGAGTCGGCCTGGGCCGGATCACTTGATGCGGATGATCCGCCAACCGTGATCCATTTTGCGGAAGGTGAACTTCCGCTCCAGGTTGCGGGAGCGGATCAGGTAGTAGGAGAGGCTGCGCAGACTTTGTGCCTTCTTGAAGTCTGAACAGAAGATACTCTCGCCCACCTGAAGTAACTCCAGCGTGACCAGATCGTCTTGTAGCTTGATTTTGTTAAGTTCAACGCGCTCGATCAACATGGCGAGTGCCCCGGAAAGATGTAATAGATGAATCGACGTGCCGCAGTGGAACTTTAGGGCCCGAGACCGGGTACACCCTCCTGCGCGGCGCGTCACATTCTCAATATGGCAATTCGGCACGATCTGTAGGTATCTGCTGAATGCCTTCAAGCAATGAATCGTCTTTACACAGACAGTTCTTGAGGCCATCGCCCGGCAGCGGTATTTTCGGTAACCATCCCGGCAGATCGTCCGTTCACGCACAACCCGCGTCCCTGATGAGCGTTACCCTCGAATCCAGTCTGAATTCACTCAAGCTCGCGCTGGCCCAAATGGGCAGTGCAGGGGCCGCGGGGCAGGCGTCGGCTGTTTTGGGGACGAGCGCGGTGACGGGCGCTGTCTCGACGCCGAACACCGCGAGCGGATCCTCCATCAGCCTCACCCGATCCGCCGTGCAGCAGCTCGACCTGCAGCGCCAGCTTGACAGTGCCTACACCGCGCAGGCGATGCTGGAGGTCGTCGGCAAGAACAACGCCCAGATCATGGGCCGTCTGCAAAACCTCAAGAAAGTGGTGGTACAGGCCACCAGTGAGCAGGCCGTTCAGGCTGAGCGCGCGTTTCTGGTGTCGCAGTTCGAGGGCATACGCAAGAGCCTGCTCTCCACCGCGCAGAACGCCAGCTGGAATGGCACACGCTTGTTCGATGGCTCCGCCGGCCCCGGACGCGACGGCGTGATGAGTTTCAGAGTGGGTTCAGGCAGCGCTGGCAAGATCGATATTTCTCTCCCCAACCTGCGCGAAGACGCGGTGCGTGCGTCCGGCCTGCGCGCGGTGCAGGGCAGTCTCGGGCTCGGCACCCGCGAGCAGCAAGTCATCAGTCTGGCGGACACAAACCTCGCCTACACCTCCGGCGCATTGAGCGTGGGCGGCGTCACGTTGAGCACAGGAGCGCTGGCCGCAAATGCATCGGTAGCGGATCTGGTGGCGGGGCTGAGCAGCGACGCCAACTATGCGGATGCCGCCTTCACACTGGCCGACAACGGCGCGAATGGTCTCGTAATCAACTGGAAGAACAATGGAGAGATCAGCGACACAGCGCAGTTGCAGCTGACCGCGAACGCGCAAACGCTGACGGCAACGCGTTCAGTCACGGGCGTTTCCACCGCCGATTTGCCCGCAGTCAGCGAAGCGCAATTCATCAGCGTGAGCGACAGCGACCTCGCCAGCGCAAGCGCCATATGGCTGAATGATGGCAGCGGCTCGCAGAACAGCTTCGGGCTGGCCTTCAGTGCGGGCACCACGCTCAGCGAATTGGCCGATGCGCTCAACAGCAGTTACTCGGCCAGCATGCCTTTCGCGGTCACGGCTGAGGCCGGCGGCCTCAGGCTTCAGTGGGCATCCGCCGGCCCACAGTCTGGCCTCGCAGCACTCGCGGTTTCTTCGCCGGATGCCTCGCAGACTGGTTTTGCAACCAGCGTTTTTGATGCCTCACAAGTCGCCGTCGGTGCCAATGCGGGTCTGCGCGAGGAGCAGAGCGTGACGCTGACCGACGCAGCCATTCAGGGTAAGACGGTCACGCTCACCGCCAATAACGTCACGCTGTCCTCGGGGGCGATGAGCAGCAGCGCGACCCTCGCCGATCTGGTGACGGCGCTGCAGGCCGATGAGGATTACCAGAACGCTGGCTTCACGCTGAGCATGCAGACGACGGGCGGCGTCGGCTCAGGCGTGACTCTTAGCTGGGCATCCGAGGCTGATGTTGCTGATCTTGCGTCCTTGTCCATCACCGACAACGTGAGTTCGTCCACCCTCATCGCCAACGAAACCACCGCCGGTGCCAACACCAGTCTCGACGACGGTACTCGCGAGGTACAACAGATCGCAGTACGCACCAGCGCGATCGCAGGACGCAACGTGCAGCTCAGAGCAGGCGACTTTGCCCTGTTTTCCGGGACGCTGGACAGCAACGCCACGCTCAGACAACTGAGCGACGCGCTCAAGGCCAATCCGCGCTATGACGCGGCGCCTTTCACGATTTCTCAGGAGCGCCCTGGTTATCTGACGCTGACCTGGAAGACGCCCGGTACCTTCAGCCAGATCGCCGCGCTGGAAGTGCAGCCAGATGCGCCGTTCACGTCACTGCTGCGACGCGGCGGCATCAGCTCGGTCGATGCAGCAAAATCGATGAACGATGCCATTGATCTCGCGATAAAGACCATCAGCGACAGCGAAAGCAGTCTGAGCTCGGCCAGTCTGCAGCTGGTATCGGCAGTGCAGCTGCTGTCCTCCCGCCAAGCAAGCGCCGTACCCTCAGCGACGGAGCAGTCGGGCAATGCCTATATGAATGCGATCAGCAACATGCTGCGGACCCAGATCACGGGCAACACCACCCAAGCGACTCAGGCGCAGGCGAATTTCACGCCGCAGTCGGTCATTAGTACTCTGCAGTTCAAGTAACACGAGTCACTGCCAGATTACCCACGGATCCCGGCCTTCGCCGGGATGACGAGTGGTGAGGGCTGATACGTGCTCCGGGATAGCTAACAAGGCTCACACAAAGTGAGTGTCCCTTTGTAGAAGGCCTACAAAGGGACACTCACTTTGTATTCACCGCAAACGAGCGTCAACCTATTTATCCACGGAGGTCACTGGGCGGTGACTGGGGCGATGTTCGGATAGTCGGGATGCATCAGCACTCTGGCCGTGGGTTGCCATCTCAGGCAGCGACCCCGATGATCACGCTGGGTGGCGCGAAGCTCGCGATGATGGGTTTGCCGACGCCGAGCCCCAGCAGCTCGACATCGGCATTGGCGATCGTGCTGACCAGCGCGAGCCCATCGGCCACCTCCACGACGACCTCGGAGCGCTGCTCACCATGCGTCACGGCCATTACGTGTGATGTGAAGCGATTGACACTGTTGGTCGGTGCCCGGGCGCTGAGCAGCACCGACGAGGCCTTGATCAAGGCGAATACCTTCGATCCCACTTGTAGCTTGAGCTCGCGGCAGCTCTCGTGAGTGATGGAAGCCGTGATGATCTGCATGCCGTTCACCATCACCCCAATCTCGGCATTGGCCGGGCCTTCGGCAATCGACACAATGATGCCGGCGAACTGATTGCGCACACTGGTCTTCATCGCGGTGTCGGCACGCGACGCGTAGTCACCGGCAAGCCCGTTCGCCAGTGAATTCAGCCGACCGATGAAGCGGTGGTGTTCATCCTGCACCAGCGTGAAATTCTGCAGCAGCTGGTGTCCGCGCTCGGTCAGCTTCGTACGACCGCCGCCTTTGCCGCCGGCAAATCGCTCGATCAGTTCGCCGCCCGAGAGCGTTGCCATCTGGTCGATCGCATCCCAGGCGCCTTTGTAACTGTAGCCCGCGAGTTTGGATGCCTTGGTCAGATTCTCCAGCTGCTGTATCTGCCGCAGGAGCTCGATGCGCTTGGCATTGGCCAGCAGTTCATCGCCAACGCGGATTTGCAGCTCCGCATCCAAGCTGTAGGTGATCGATTTGTTCTTCGAACTGCGTGACATGGCTCGTGAATAGTCAGCGTAAGCGGGGCAGGCGGTGCGAACTCATGCAGCGAACGCGGTTGACAGGCAAAATAAGCACCAGTAAATTCCGATATTACCTGTGTTCATGCGCTGCGGCGATACCTCTGAGTGATGCTGGACCACGAAGCACTGCAAGCGATCTGGCTGACCCTGAAGCTGTCGGCCGTCGTCACCCTGATATTGCTCGCGATCGGTACGCCGATCGCGTGGTGGCTTGCGCAGTCGGCGAGCCGCTGGACTGTGCCGATCGGCGCCATCGTCGCGCTGCCGCTGGTGCTGCCGCCATCGGTGCTCGGCTTTTATCTTTTGCTGGCGATGGGCCCCAACGGACCGCTGGGCCAGCTGACGGCGTCGCTGGGTCTGGGGCTGCTGCCGTTCACTTTCTGGGGGCTGGTGATCGCGTCGGTGTTTTACTCGCTACCGTTCATGGTTCAGCCCTTGCAGACGGCGTTCGAGTCCATTGGCCGACGTCCGCTCGAAGTCGCCGCGACCCTGCGCGCCTCACCGCTGGATGCATTTTTTACGGTTGCCGTGCCCATGGCGCTGCCGGGTTTTGTCACCGCATCCGTGATGACTTTCGCGCACACGGTGGGCGAGTTCGGCGTTGTGCTGATGATAGGTGGGAATCTCGCCGGTCAGACCCGGGTCGCGTCGGTGCAGATTTATGACTATGTCGAGGCGATGCAGTACGCGCAGGCGCATTCGCTGTCGGCGGTCATGCTCGCGTTTTCCTTCGTCGTGCTGATGGCACTGCACCTGTGGCGCCCGGGTGCAAAGCGAGAGGCCTGAGATGAGCGGCATTCAGGTTCAGCTGCAACTAGAGCGTGCGAGCTTTCGGCTGGATGTGCAGCTCGATTTACCCGCCGAGGGCTTTACTGCGTTGTTTGGCCCCTCGGGCTGCGGCAAGACCACGATCTTGCGCAGCATTGCAGGGCTTGAGCGGGATGCGCGTGGCAGAGTCAGTGTGAATGGACTCGTCTGGCAAGACCATCATCAATGGGTGCCGCCGCATCAGCGTGAGCTGGGCTATGTGTTTCAAGAAGCGAGTCTGTTTCCGCATTTATCCGTGCGCAGCAATCTCGCGTATGGGCGACGGCGCACCGTCGGTGTCTCGTTGGGCGAGCTCGATCATTTGGTCGAGCTACTCGGCATTGCGCCACTGCTTGATCGCCGACCCGAGTCCTTGTCCGGCGGAGAGCGTCAGCGTGTGGCGATTGCGCGCGCGCTGGCGGTCAACCCGAAACTATTGCTGATGGACGAGCCGCTGGCAGCGCTGGATGTGCGTCGCAAGCAAGAGATCTTGCCCTACCTTGAACGCCTCCAGCGCGACCTCAAGATACCCGTGCTGTATGTCACGCACGCGCCCGACGAGGTCACCCGTCTCGCACGACACCTGGTCGTGCTCGAAAGTGGCAGGGTGCTTGCCAGTGGATCACTGATCGAGACCTTGGCGCGTGTCGACCTGCCGATCAGCGTCGCAGACGATCTCGGGACGGTGATTGAGACTACCGTGGCAGAGATTGATGAACGCTGGAAGCTTGCGAAGCTGACATTCAACGGAGGCGCGCTGTGGACACGAGCACAGGGCTTGAGTGCCGGCGCCTCGGTACGGGTCAGGGTGCTCGCGCGCGATGTCAGTATCGCGTGTGAGCGACCCGCGCCCAGCACCATACAAAACGTGCTGCCGGCGCACATTGCCGAGCTGGTCCATGACGAAGCCGAAGGCCAGGCGCGCGTGCGCTTGCAGCTTGGCGAGAGTGTATTGATCGCGCGTGTGACGCAGCGCTCTGTCATCGATCTGAGTTTGCAGCCCGGGCAGCCGGTGTGGGTGCAGGTGAAGTCGGTGGCGCTGGCCTGAGATGAGCGCTGCCTCCGACGTTCAAAGGGTACTGATCGTCTACGATGGCGATTGCTATTTTTGTCGCGCCTACGTGAAGTTTCTGCGTTTACAGCAAGCGATCGGTCCGGTCGAGTTGCTGAGTGCGCGTTCCGGCGATGCGAGAGTCAGCCATTTCATCCGGCAAGGCATCGACCTTGATGCTGGCATGCTGGTAGTCACCGCCGCAGAAATGTACGCGGGAGCAGATGCGATGCATTGGCTCGCGTCGCAGTTGGCTGCGCAAACCACCATCGAGCGTGTGCATGCCGCGCTCTTCAGGCACCGCTGGCTGGCGCGGCTGATGTACCCGCTGCTGAGGCTGGGGCGCCGCGTATGGCTCGCGCTGCGGCGTGTACCGCCGATACGCGACACCGTTCGCTGACCCAGGCCTTCTGCGGTCTGTTTTGCGTCAGGCCGACGAATCTACCAGCACACCCAGCCGCGATGACGAAGATGGCATCGCCGAAGCGTTCATCGCGACGGGAGTCGTCGTGCGCCGGAAGATGGCCTGGCTTTGCCCGTAGATCTCTTCGATCACGCGCTTTGCCATGGCCAGGTTGGCGCTGGCCAGTGCCTGTCCTACCCGGGCGAAATTGCTGTGCGCGAGCGCCGGACTGAATTCCAGCAGCAACCGATAGTTCACCGTCGCCTCGACCAGATCGCCAGCATCCAGCGCGTCGATCAGTGCCTTCAGCTTCTGCTGATGCTGCTGCCGGCGGCTGCCGCCCTGAGGTTCGTGTCCGCTGCGTCCGCTGCTGGACGGATTGATGCGTATGCCGAATTCCATGCTCATGATGACCCTCCTTGCCTTCGTGCGTGCTTGCCCCCTTGGTGGGATGGATACCGTAGTTATCGGTTTTTCCGACAGTTTTTGAATGCCGCAGCTGCCGCATCCGGCTGTCGTCTGGTCTATTGCAGGCAGCGTGCCAGCCTGGCCGAGGCGTCAAGGCGCGGTGGATCGGGCCAAGATGCGTGCAGTGGCGAGCGATGTCGCGGTATGTCGCGATATGTCGCGGGATAGATATCAGATTTGGAAGCTTACGGATTTCCGACGTTTTTTCGGGCACGCTACTTGCTGTACATGGGGCATCGCTTCCTGTCAGTAAAGGAGTCAGCTATGCCTGCAACAGACAAAGAAATTACGGAATTCGCAATGCCGGTACTCGACAAGACCCGCCTCTATCTGCGCCGTTCGAATGTGGACAACGTGCAAGACATCTGGCGCAAGTACGGCTGGGTGCCGCCCACTGAGATTCGCAAAGATTTCCGATCGACGCTGAAAACGACCGCGCATTTGGTCGCGACGCACTACTGCTAAACGAATACGCTGTTCTCCAGGATGTCTCCTCCCGTGTCTTCCTGATATGGGATTAGCCCGCTCATGTAGCGGGTTTTTTTTGCGCGGCGCCGCGGAATATCAATAGGTCGCCCGGCCACCAGAGAGATCGAACACTGCGCCGGTCGAAAACGAAGCATCCTCGGTGCACAGCCAGCACACCATCGACGCGATCTCTTCGGGCAGTCCAAAGCGCGCCATCGGTATCTTGCTGAGCATGAACTGAATATGCTCTGGCGTTAACTGGGAGAAGATGGGTGTTCTGACTGCCGCAGGCGTTACGCAATTCACCGTAATGCCCGAACTGGCCAGTTCTTTCCCCAGCGATTTTGTCAGCCCGATCACGGCCGCCTTGCTGGCGCTGTACGCGCTGGCATTCGGATTGCCTTCTTTGCCAGCGATGGATGCGATATTCACGATGCGACCGTAATTCTTCGGTGTCATCAGCGGCACCAGCTCGCGGCAGACGTGGAAGGTGCCGTTGATATTCACATTCATTACCTGCTGCCACGCATCGATCGGATAGTCCAACAAGGGCATGTTTGGTCCTGCGACCCCCGCCGAATTCACCACGATGTCGATACCAGTCTTTGCCAGAGCCTTTGACGCACGGACCACATCGGCATGATCGGCGACATCGACGACATCGCTGTTGATGGTCGCGCCAGCAAAGTGAGAACGTAACTCGCTGACCGCCTTGTCGATGGAGGCTGCATCTCGATCCCATAGCGTAACGCTCGCGCCGGATGCCAGCATGCGCGTGACGATGGCAAATCCAAGTCCGTTAGCGCCTCCGGTGACCACCGCGTGGCGTCCCTGCATATCAAGTTGATTCATGATGTTCTTTTTGTCGTTATGGTTGTCTGGATTTTCGAGCCACATGGGTAAGCGTCTGTGGTGCGGGCATTATCGCTTACTTGCCAATCCTGAGGTGATATCGACCCGGAGGTACAATGGGATGAGAAGTCGGGATGCGCATCCTGCACCAGGATCGCGCGACAACGGTTCCTGCCTCCACAGATCAATAAACCAATAATAACGAGGAGACACCGAGAGTGAATACGCCAGTGAGCAAGGCCCGAAGCCTTGGCGTGATCGGCCTGGGCACCATGGGCCACGGTGCAGCGATCAGTGCGCAGCGCCGCAAATTCAGCACGCTCGGGCTGGACATCAGCCCCGCCAACATCCAGAGATTCCAAGGCGCAGGCGGCAAAGTGGCGACAGATATCGCCGATCTTGCAGCGCAATGCGATGCCTTCCTTATCCTGGTCGTCAATGCCGCACAGACAGAGCAAGTCCTGTTCGGCGACAGCGGCCTGATCCATCATGCGAAACCCGGCAGTGTGGTGATCGCCGCTGCGACGGTCGATCCCGCATTGCCGCCCCTCTGGGAAGCGCGGTTGGCAGACAAGGGGATTCATTTTATTGATGGCCCGGTGTCCGGCGGTGCGGTCAAGGCCGAGGCTGGCGAGATGACCGTGATGGCCTCGGGCAAACCCGAGGCCTTTGCCGTCGCCGAAGAGGTGCTGGCGGCCTATGCCGGCAAGGTCTATCGGCTCGGTGACAAGGCCGGTCCCGGATCGACAGTTAAGATGGTCAATCAGCATCTGGCGGGTGTACATATCGCCGCTGCTTGCGAGGCCATGGCCCTGGGCATACGCGCCGGCGCGGATCCCGATCAGCTGTACGAAGTGATCTGCAACTCCGCCGGCATGAGCTGGATGTTCCAGAACCGTGTGCCACATATTCTCAATGGTGACTACCGGCCCTTGTCGGCCGTGAATATTTTTGTCAAAGACCTCGGCATCGTGCTCGATGCCGCGCAAAAGCTGACGATGGCATTACCGTTGGCGTCGTCCGCGCATCAGTTGTATCTGGGTGCCGCCGGCGCAGGTTTCGGACAGGAAGATGACAGTGCAGTGATCAAGCTGTATGCGCAAATGACCGGTATCGAATTACCGGCGGCGAAGGAGCCATCATGATTTTGGGCGTCATCGCAGACGATCACACTGGCGCCACCGATGTCGCCAGCATGCTGGTGCGCTCGGGGCTGCGTACGGTGCAGATCATCGGGGTGCCCTCAGCATCCACCGATGCAGGTGATGTCGATGCGGTCGTCATCGCACTCAAGTCGCGCACCATACCGCCACCCGAGGCGATAGAACAATCGCTGGCGGCTTTGCGCTGGCTGCAGCAGCGTGGTGTGCAGCGTTTCTATTTCAAATATTGTTCGACCTTCGATTCCACGTCCCAGGGCAATATCGGCCCGGTGGCCGATGCTCTGATGCAGGCGCTGGGCACACATTATTCGATCGCGTGTCCTGCGTTTCCTGAGAATCAGCGAACGATTTTTAAAGGACATCTGTTCGTCGGTGATGCGCTGCTGTCTGATTCAGGCATGCGCAATCACCCGCTGACACCGATGACCGATGCAAATCTCGTCCGCGTGCTACAGGCACAGAGCCGATGCAAGGTGGGCTTGCTCAGTCATCTGCACGTTGCGAAGGGTGCGGCATCGCTCAAGCAGGTGGTGGAGAAGAAAATCGCCGAAGCAAACAATGACACTCCGGGCGTGATCGATATTGCCGATGCGATCACGAATGACGACCTGATGGTGCTCGGTCATGCACTCGCCGATGTTCCGCTGGTGACCGCAGGCTCGGGTCTCGCGCTCGGACTGGCGGCCGCCTACATCGATCGCGGCCTGGTAAAGGCTGATGCCCACGCCGCACAGTTGCCGGCAGCCGGTGGCAAGGCCGTGGTGATCTCGGGCTCATGCTCGGTTGCCACGAATGCGCAGGTCAAACACTGGATCGCCTCGTCCAAGCCCGCAATGAAGATTGATGCGCGCGAGATCGCCGGCAGTCAGCCAGTCGCGCAGCGGGTGCTCGACTGGCATGCGCAACAAAAAGAGACTTGCCTGATCTACGCCACCTCGCCGCCAGACGAGGTCGCCGCCTTGCAAAAGGAATTCGGCGCGACCTCGCTCGGTGAGCAGATCGAGGATTGCTTTGCCGAGATCGCGCAAGGTCTGATAGCGCAGCAGGTCAGGCGCTTTGTCGTCGCCGGTGGCGAGACCTCGGGTGCGGTGGTAAATGCGCTCGGCGTGCAGTCGCTGAAGATCGGCGAGACCATCGATCCCGGTGTGCCGTGGACCTCGGGTCAGGTCGGCAAGCCTTTGCTCGATTTGGCTGCGCCGGTGCTTCTGGCGCTCAAGTCCGGCAATTTCGGCACCGAAGATTTTTTTGCCAAAGCACTCGCCATGAAGGTTGCGCAATAGCCATGAGCGACACGACGCTGGATCAGCATCGGCAAGAGATCTGCCGCGTAGGCAAGTCACTGTTCGATCGCGGCTATGCGCATTCGACCGCAGGAAATATCAGTGTGCGAACCGATGAGGGTTTTCTGATCACGCCCACTGATGCCTGTCTGGGTTTCATGGAACCCGAGCAGATCGCTTTCGTGGATCTGCAAGGCCAGCAAACCAGTGGTGCGCTGGCCAGCAAGACCCTGTCGTTGCATCAGGCAATCTATCGCGCTGATCCGGAGGCTTGCTGCGTGATCCATACCCATTCCACGCATCTGGTGGCGCTGACGCTGATGGGCGTGTGGACGCCGGACGACATTATTCCTCCGGTCACCCCGTATTACGTGATGAAGGTTGGACATGTGCCGCTGGTTCCGTATCACCGTCCCGGTGATCCGGACGTCGCCACGCGCGTCGCTGCACTCATCGAAGAAGGGCTGCGTGCCGACAAACCATTGCGCGCGGTGATGATCGAGCGGCTAGGTCCGAATGTCTGGCATCGCTCGCTGTCGGCCGCAATGGCTGCTCTGGAAGAACTCGAAGAGACCGCAAAGCTCTGGCTGCTGTCGGGGCGAGCAGTGGAGCCACTGACTGACGAGGCGATTGCGGAGCTCAAGCTGAATTTCAAGCTTCGTTACTAATGACATTTTCTTGGTACATTCATTCAGAAAGCACGACATGCCTGTTTTTTCTGCCAACCTCAGCATGATGTACAAGGAACACGCATTCCTTGATCGCTTTGCCGCTGCCGCGCGCGATGGTTTCCGTTTCGTCGAATATTTGTTTCCGTATGACTTTGAAGCGCATGAAATCGCCGACCGTCTGAAGTCAGCGGGTATCACACAATCGCTGTTCAACCTGCCGCCCGGCGACTGGGACAAAGGCGAGCGCGGCATTGCCGCGCTACCGGGTCGCGAGCATGAATTCGCTCAGGGACTCGAGAAGGCACTCACCTATGCCGAAGCCACTGGCTGCAAGCGCCTCCACGTCATGGCCGGGCGCATGCCGCTTGATGCACAGCAGCGCGTTCATATCAGTGATGCCGATCGGTTGGCGATGCGCAAAACCTATCTGGCCAATGTGAAGCGCGCTGCACAGGCGTGTGCGGCGCATGGCATCACCACGCTTATCGAGCCGATCAATACGCGCGACATACCTGGTTACTTCCTGAACTATCAGCAGGAGGCGCATGATATCGTTGCTGAATTGGGCGAGCCCAACCTGAAAGTGCAGATGGATTTTTATCATGTGCAGATCATGGAGGGGGATATCGAGATGCGGCTGCGTAAACATGTCGCGCAGGTCGGTCATGTGCAGGTTGCCGGCGTGCCCAAGCGTAACGAGCCAGATATCGGTGAAGTGAATTTCCCTTATCTGTTTGGTGTGCTGGACGAGCTGGGTTATACCGGTCATGTTGGCTGTGAGTACAACCCGCGCGCCGGCACTTCCGACAATCTGGGCTGGGTCAAGCCTTATCTCAAATAGATCGCCGTCAAAACGCGAGTACAAGCCATGAACAAGATCGTCGATTTGCGCAGCGATACCACCACACGTCCCACCGCGGGCATGCGTGCTGCGATGATGAATGCGCCACTGGGTGACGATGTCTTCGGCGACGATCCGAGCGTCAATGAATTGCAGGAGAAGATCGCTGACATGCTGGGCTTTGAGGACGCACTATTCATGCCCACCGGTACGCAGAGCAATTTGTGCGGCATTCTCGCGCATTGCCAGCGCGGCGATGAATACCTCGTCGGGCACCATGCCCATACGTATTTGTGGGAAGCGGGTGGGGCAGCGGTGCTGGGCAGTGTGCAGCCGCAGCCGATTGCGCATCAGCCCGATGGCACATTGGCGCTGAAAGACATCGAGGCCGCCATCAAGATCGACGATCCGCATTTCGCGCGCTCGCGCTTGCTGACACTGGAGAACACGCTCGGGGGCAAGCGTATGCCCATCAGCTATTTGCAGCAGGCGACGGATGTCGCCCGCGCGCGCGGGCTGGCGACGCATCTCGATGGTGCGCGGTTGTTCAACGCCGCGGTCGCTCAGGCCGAAGCGCAGAAAACCAATCCGCGTGATGAGGCACGACGCATCGCGCAGTACTTTGACAGTGTGTCGGTGTGCTTCAGCAAAGGACTTGGCGCACCTGTTGGTTCCGCTTTGTGCGGTTCCAAAGAGTTGATCTATCGCGCTCGACGCCTGCGCAAGATGGCGGGTGGTGGCATGCGTCAGGCCGGGGTGCTGGCCTCTGCTGCATCGTATGCGCTGGATCATCACATCGATCGTCTGGCAGAGGATCATGCACTGATGCGCGAGCTGTACGCGCATCTCAAGGATATTCCCGGGCTTTCGATGGAAGCCCCGCAGACCAATATTTTGTTCATTGACCTGCAAGATGAAGCACGCGAACGTGCGCAGGCGCTGGTCGATCACCTGAAGTCGCGCGGTGTGATGGTGATAGGCCTGTATCGACTGAGGATGGTCACGCACCTCGATGTGAATGCAGAGGGTATCCACCAGGCCGTGGCCGCGATACGCGAGTTTTTTGGCGCCTGATATGTCGCGGTTGTAGTTGACCGATCGGCAATTCTCCACGCCAGCGCTGCATTCTGAGACGGCCACTGCTGCTGTTGAAGCAGGCTGCGCACATCTTCCCTTACAATGCGCGCTCCCGAAATTCACCCTGAGGAGGCCCTATGTCCAGCGATATCGAAATCGCACAACAAGCGAAGATGAAGCGCATCACCGAGGTGGCGCAAACGCTCGGTATCGCGGACGAGCATCTGGAACCCTATGGTCACTACAAGGCGAAAGTCTCGCTTGATTATGTCGATTCGCTCAAGGGCAAGCCAGATGGCAAGCTGATCCTCGTCACCGCAATCAGCCCCACGCCAGCCGGCGAGGGCAAGACCACCACGACCGTGGGTCTGGGTGATGCATTGAACCGCATCGGCAAGAAAACCGTCATCTGCCTGCGCGAGCCATCGCTGGGTCCAGTGTTTGGCGTCAAGGGTGGCGCTGCCGGCGGTGGGTATGCGCAGATCGTGCCGATGGAAGACATCAATTTGCATTTCACCGGTGACTTCTCTGCAATTGCGCTGGCAAACAACTTGCTCGCCGCCATGATCGATAACCATATCAATCATGGCAATGCGCTGGATATCGATCCTCGCCGCATCACCTGGAAGCGCGTCGTCGACATGAATGACCGCGCACTGCGCAGCATCGTGGTGGGTATCGGTGGAACCCCGAACGGTTATGTGCGCGAAGATGGTTTCGACATCGTCGTTGCCTCCGAGGTCATGGCGATCTTCTGCCTGGCGACCTCGGTCAAAGATCTCAAGAAACGCCTCGGTGATATTGTGATCGGCTATACGCGCGATCAAAAACCCGTGCACGCGCGTGATCTGAACGCGCATGGCGCAATGACCGTGCTGCTGAAAGAAGCGCTCAAGCCTAATCTTGTGCAGACGCTGGAGAACAATCCGGCATTCGTTCATGGCGGTCCGTTTGCCAATATTGCGCACGGATGCAACTCCGTAATCGCCACCCAAAGCGCTCTCAAGCTGGGCGAGTACGTGGTGACCGAGGCAGGCTTTGGCGCGGATCTCGGCGCGGAAAAATTCATCGACATCAAGTGCCGCAAGACGGGACTTAAACCTTCGGCCTGCGCGCTCGTCGCCACGATCCGTGCATTGAAATACCACGGCGGCAAGGACGTCAAAGAGCTCAACAGCGAAGACCTCGTGGCACTCGAGAAGGGCCTGGTCAATCTCGAGCGCCATGTCTCGAATGTTACGAAGAATTACGGATTGCCTTGTGTGGTGTCGATCAACCGCTTCACCGCCGACACCGATGCCGAGATCAAGCTGGTCACCGATCGCATGAAGGCATTGGGCGTAAATGTGGTGCTGGCCGAGCACTGGGCCAAGGGTGGCGCGGGTGCCGAAGCGCTAGCGCATGAGATCGTGCGTCTGGCCGAGGGCGGCGGTTCGATGAACTTCGTCTACCAGGATAGCGATTCGCTGCTGGACAAGATGAAGGCCGTTGCGACCAAAATCTATGGCGCGGCCGACATCAGCGCGCCCGCCAAGGTGAAGCAGCAGCTCAAAGCATGGGAAGAGGCGGGCTATGGGCACTACCCGATCTGCGTGGCCAAGACGCAGTCGTCCTTCAGCGCCGATGCGACGCTGCGTGGCGCACCCAGTGGCCATGTGGTGAACGTGCGCGAGGTGCGCCTGGCCGCTGGCGCGCAGTTCATCGTCATGATCTGCGGCGACATCATGACCATGCCGGGACTGCCCAAGGTGCCCAGCGCCGAGAAGATCGACATTGACGATGACGGCCGAATCGTCGGGCTTTTCTGATTAAAGACCTTTATTTATGTAGGTGATTAAGCTCCACCTTGCAGCCTTCAAATAGGCTGCTTTGTACATAAGCGCGGGCCTGTCACAAGCATTTACTTGCTGATGGGCGCGCGCTTTTCTCTTTTTGATAATGGCTTTAAAGATTAAGTATCGCTTACCCGTCGGTTAAGAAATTCTGAATTTTTAAGTGTTAAACTCATCAGTACAGTTTTGATCTTGTGCGTTTAACCGGGTGGCCTCGCTGCCCCTCAGGAGGTCACCGATGTTGCAGAAAGTCGCATCCGCGCTTGGCGCATTCCCCAACAGCCAGACGATCGAACAGGCCGACCCCGAGTTGTGGGCCGCCATCCAGAAAGAAAACCAGCGTCAGCAAGACCATATCGAGCTGATCGCCTCCGAGAACTACGCATCGCCTGCTGTGATGGAAGCGCAGGGATCGCAGCTGACCAACAAATACGCGGAAGGCTATCCGGGCAAGCGCTATTACGGCGGTTGCGAATTCGTCGATATCGCCGAGCAGCTCGCGATTGACCGATTGAAAGAACTCTACGGTGCCAAGTTTGCGAACGTTCAGGCCAACTCGGGCTCGCAAGCGAACCAGGCCGTCATGCTGGCCTTTTTGCAGCCGGGCGACACCATCATGGGCATGTCGCTGGCCGAAGGCGGACATCTGACGCATGGCATGGCGCTGAATATGTCGGGCAAGTGGTTCAAGGTGGTCTCGTACGGGCTCAATGAGAAAGAAGAGATCGACTACGACCAGATGGAGCGCACCGCCCACGAGAGCCGTCCGAAGATGATCATTGCCGGTGCATCTGCGTATGCGCTGAAGATCGACTGGGCGCGCTTTGCCAAGGTGGCCAAAGACATCGGTGCCTTGTTCCTGGTGGACATGGCGCATTACTCGGGTCTGATTGCCGGTGGCGTGTATCCGAACCCGGTGCCGCATGCGGACGTCGTGACCTCCACCACGCACAAGAGCTTGCGCGGCCCGCGCGGCGGCATCATCTTGATGAATGACGAAGAGATCGCCAAGAAGATCAATAGCGCGATCTTCCCGGGTCTGCAGGGTGGCCCGCTGATGCACGTGATTGCGGCCAAAGCGGTGGCGTTCAAGGAGGCGCTGACGCCGGAGTTCAAGGCGTATCAGCAGCAGGTGGTCAAGAACGCGGATGCGCTGGCCAAGGCCCTGATCGAGCGCGGTCTGCGCATTGTGTCGGGTCGCACCGAGTCGCATGTGATGCTGGTCGATCTGCGACCGAAGAAGCTCACTGGCAAAGAGGCGGAAGCGATTCTGGGTTCGGCGCACATCACCTGCAACAAGAACGGCATACCGAATGATCCGGAGAAGCCTTTTGTCACGTCGGGCATTCGTCTGGGCAGCCCGGCGATGACGACGCGCGGTTTCAAGGAAGCCGAAGCGGCGAAGGTCGGTCATCTGATCGCCGATGTGCTCGACCATCCGCATGATGCGGCCAACATCGAGCGCGTGAAGGCCGAAGTGAAGAAGCTCACCGACGCTTTCCC
>JACCEB010275456.1_pt1 | contig 32385 bp, 26 predicted proteins | sample 7454761 | NCBI WGS metagenome assembly JACCEB01 (sample SAMN15323454, study PRJNA562643) | freshwater metagenome | isolation source: river surface water | place: USA:Blue River Watershed | collected 2017-08-18
CCAAGTCAAAACAGGGATTACCCCATGGGACAACGGACTCCTCACCTTTGGCGTCGCGGGCATTGCCCTGACCGACTCCAAAAGAGCCGGCGACCCGTTCTACTATGGCATACTGTCACACGATTTCGGAATACTCCGGACCCACGTAGGGTATGGACTGCAAACCCGTGGTGACAGCGTTCTTCTCGGAGTAGATCGCAACATCAAGTTCTGGGACCGAGACCTGAATCTGAACGCGGATCTCGTTCAAACGCGGCTCGGTTACGGATGGCCCCCGCGATTGGGGCCAAATACCCCCTCAACAAACACATCGTCCTCGAGGCTTGGAGCAACTTTCCCGACCAAGGGACAGTAAGTTTCATCCGGAAAATCAACTTCGTCTTCCAGCTCTCATGACCACAACAACCAACCGGCAAACCACATCCATGAAAACCATCCTCCTCCTTCTTTTCTCTACATCCTGTCTCTATGCAGACATCGGACTCATCTCTCCAAAAGACGCTCAATCACTCATCAACCATCCCGATGCAACAAAGCGTCCCGTCGTGCTCGATACCCGAGGCGGATACAAAGACTACTTCAGAGGTCATCTTCCATCCGCGCATCACCTCAACTTCGACACCCTCAGAGGGACCGACCAAGCGGTTCCAGTTCAATATCTTCCAAACTCACTGACCACAACACTCTTGGAACGGGCCGGGGCCAATAAAAACCGCACCCATCTCGTGTACGCAACCGGAGCGCATCTCCCCAATGATGAAATTCTCAGCGCCTCCATGGTGGCATACGTCCTTGAAAAAGTGGGCATCGAAGATATTCGCATTGTGGACGGTGGCCTGGCTGGTTGGCAGAAGGCCGGGCTACCCGTGACCCAAGACTACTTCGGCAACCCCTCAGGAACGCTGCCCACGAAAGGACATCCTGAGATTTCTGCGAATATTGATGACGTGCTTTCCAACACGAAAAATTCCAGCGTCGTCCTCGTGGACGCGCGACCCATCAATGAGTTCGTTGGGGACGATGACGTGTGGTTGAGGAAAGGACACATCCCGGGCGCCGTCAGCTTTCACTGGGCGCGATTGATGGATGCTGAAAACACGCACTTGTTCAAATCCTACCCCGAGGTCAAGGAACAGCTTGAAACCGCTGGGATCACCAAGGAGAAGGAGATCATCTGCTACTGCGGAACCTCACGTGAAGGCAGTTTGGTTCGGTTCTATCTCAAACACATCGCGGGGTATCCGAAAGTCCGTCTCTACGAGGGGGCCTGGAAAGAATATATCTGGTTGAAGGACAGGTCATTACAAGCCGAAACAGGCAAGAAGTAAAAGACGCCAGCCCCCTCCATGAGAGAGATTCATCCCGCAAGCAAGGGGACGTTCACCGAAGGACGTCCCCTCTCCTTTTGTACTGCGGCCAACCTCACCAACTCGCCGCCTCATCCGTAAATCCAACGGAGACCGAATCTCCCGACGCACACAGACCCCGCCACAAAAATCAGACTCAATCCGAGCTTCACCCCCACCTCCGAAAGCCAACCTTGCATGCCCGTGAGCATCACCAACAACAATGCGCCGAAGACCATTGTCCGAGAAACCACAAACTCAAACGTCAGAGGCGTCCATTCCAACTCCACCCGACCCTCACGCACCGAAACATCCAACCAGTGGCACTCCCGTCCGGGGTCTCCCCCACATTTCAACACCTCCGCCACCCGCATCGCCCGCTGGCTACAATCCTCGAAACGTTCACACTTCCAAATCTCCAAGCCTGTAACCTTCCCCTTCCCCGTGATGGCTACCGCTTGATACTCCCAAGCGCCCGTGCCAGGGCCCCCTCCCCCCATCCGTCGCCCCCGCACAGTAACCCACTCCACACCCGAAAACTGATCCTTCCATTTCTTCACCTGATTGGTGAACACGCGATGTTCTGCCGCGATTCGCGCGATGGACTTCTCGCCCTTGTTCGCCTCTAAGGCAACGAGCGCCTTGAACTCCGGCGGGCAGTTCAGTCGGTTGCTGACTGGCTGGTCATAGATGTCGCGCATGGAGCAGAACGGTCCCACGAGCCAACACCGCGAAATCCATTCCACCGGCCGAACTTTCCGCAACCAACGAACCGACATGCGATCCCCGAATCCGCACCCTCCCCCCTGAAAATCATCACCTCGGTCCCGCGCGGTTTTTTTTCGCAGGTGCTCGCTGCGGAAGTTAGCACGAGACTGAGAAAGACTTATCGCCCGACCCAAAAAGACGTAACCGAATAGCCCGAACTGCCGAACACACCCCTCGTCAAGAGGCACGGAAACCTTTTCCAATCAGTCTTCAAAAAAAAGGGGTTCCCATGGACGGGAACCCCTTCTTCAAACACTGATTTAACGGTTAAGCCGTCGCGTCTTCAGACTCGATTTCATCACCGTAACCTGGACCATTCGAGCGCACAGAAACATTCCGATATCCTGGGAAACCCGTTCCCGCAGGAATGAGATGCCCCATGATGACGTTTTCCTTGAATCCACGAAGATGATCCGTGCGTCCAAGCGTCGCCGCCTCGGTCAACACTCGAGTCGTATCTTGGAACGATGCTGCCGAGATGAATGACTCCGTTTCGAGCGATGCCTTGGTGATTCCAAGGAGAACGGGTTCAGACTTCGCGGGAGCACCCCCCTGCTTCTTGATACGCTCGTTTTCATCCTCGAACGCAAGCCGATCGACCTGATCACCCCAAAGCATGGTCGTATCACCGGGTTCCACGATGCGAACCTTGCGAAGCATCTGGCGAATGATGATTTCGATGTGCTTATCGGCGATTTCCACCCCCTGGAGGCGATAAACCTCCTGAACTTCGTTCACGAGATGCTCCTGAAGCGCTTCATCACCAAGGATTTCAAGAATATCCTGCGGAGGCACCGCACCTTCAGTCAAGTGTTGCCCCTTTTCCACGCGATCGCCGTCCGGAACGATAATATGTTTGCTGAGCGGTACGAGATGCACCTCACGGCGAAGCTCAACACCATGAGCATCCTCTTCCGTCACAATGACCTGACGCTTGCCGCGCGTCGTGTCGCCCCACTTCACGTTACCACTGATTCGCGCGATTTCCGCAGACTCCTTCGGACGACGCGCTTCGAACAGCTCGGCAACGCGAGGCAACCCGCCAGTGATGTCCTTCGTTTTTGCGACCTTACGCGGTGTCTTTGCAAGCAACTGACCAGCTTGTACCTCATCACCGTCCTTCACCGACAAATGAGCGCCAGCAGGAATCGAGTAAGACTCCTCTTCTTTGCCCTGCTTGTTGATGATTGCGATTTTCGGATGCTTCTCGCCCTTGTGCTCGATAACAACCCAACCCGGTTCCTTGGTCGCCTCGTTCACTTGCTTGCGCACCGTCACGCCCAAAACCATGTCCACGAACTTCACCTTCCCTGGATGACGAGTCAAAATCGGGACAGAGTGCGGATCCCATTCAGCGAAGGCTTGCCCCTTCTTCACGTTGCTCCCTGAAGAGAACTTGATGCGCGTTCCGAGCACCATGCTGTACTCCTCAAGCGCTTTCCCTTCGCGGTCGATGATCGCCACCTTGCTCGACTTTGTAACGACAATGAACTCACCTTCAACTGAGGCCACACACTGACTCTCGTCGAACGTAATCGTACCGTCATTCTTCGCCTTCAAAATCGGCTGTTTGAAGGTCTGAGACGCAACCCCTCCAATGTGGAAGGTACGCATGGTCAACTGAGTGCCGGGTTCACCAATCGATTGAGCAGCGATAATCCCGACTGCCTCTCCCAAACGGACCAACTTTCCGGTGGCAAGATTGCGACCATAACACTTCGCGCAAATGCCGCGCTTGGACGCGCAGGTAAGCACCGAGCGAATACGAATCCCTTTATTGTCAGAATCCCACTCACCAATGGCCTGTGCAGCAAGTTCATCAATGAGATCACCCTTGCGGACGATATAACGTTTCGCTCCCGAGGCTGTTTTGTCATCAACGTCCTGACAAGACACACGGCCAATAATACGGTTCTTCAGCTCAACCACCTCTTCGTCGCCTTCAAAGATGGCTTGCATAATGATGCCCGCATCTGTTCCGCAGTCCTCATGGACAACGATCACATCCTGAGCACAGTCAACCAACTTACGGGTCAGGTAACCCGAATCAGCAGTCTTCAACGCCGTATCGGCAAGACCCTTACGAGCGCCGTGTGATGAGATGAAGTACTCAAGAACAGTCAACCCTTCACGGAAACTCGAGGTAATCGGCTGCTCGATGATCGAACCGTCCGGCTTGGCCATCAGACCACGCATCCCTGCCAACTGCTTAACCTGCTGGCGATTACCACGCGCACCCGAGTCGACCATCAACCACACTGGATTGATTTCTTTCCGCCCTTCGTTGAAGTCGAGGGTACGGAACATGACGTTCGCGATTTCTTCCCCCGCTTGGGTCCAGCTATCGACAACCTTGTTGTAACGCTCACCATCAGTGATGATTCCGTCACGGTACTGCTTGCCATACAACTCGACCTTCTCGTAAGCCTTCTTGACCTCAGTGTACTTCTCTTTCGGGATAATCATGTCGACAATCCCAATCGAGACGCCGCACTTCATCGCCCAGTAGAAGCCCATGTCCTTCAACCGATCGAGCGTTTCAACTGTCGCTTGATGTCCAGCGAGTTGATAGGTGCGAAGGATGATGTCGGAAATCTGCTTCTTACCGCAACCCTTGTTGAAGAAACCGACGGCTGACGGCCAAATCTGATTGAAGATGACGCGTCCCGCAGTGGTTTCAATCACTCTCGACGTCGCATCACCATAAGCCGTCGTTGAGTTACCGAGATCCGGATTCTTGAATCGAATACGATCGTGAATCTTCACCGAACCCTCAGACAGCGCGAACTCAACCTCATGCGCCTCTGCGAACAAAGGCAACCTGGCCCCTTCAGACATCTCCGCCTTGCGGGGGGCCTGTGTGAGATAATAGCAACCAACAATAATGTCCTGAGAAGGAGTCATCACCGGCTTCCCACTCGACGGCGAGAAAATATTGTTCGAGGCCAGCATGAGCATCCGAGCCTCCATCTGGGCCTCGACCGACAACGGAACATGCACTGCCATCTGGTCACCATCGAAGTCAGCATTGTAGGCCGTGCAGACCAAAGGATGGATGCGGATCGCCTCCCCCTCAATCAACTGGGGTTCAAACGCCTGAATCGACAAGCGATGGAGTGTGGGAGCGCGGTTCAGAAGAACAGGATGTCCCTTCGTAACCTCCTCAAGAATGTCCCAAACCTCAGGGGTCTGCCGGTCAATCATCTTCTTCGCACTGCGAACAGTGTGCACATAACCGCGCTCCTTGAGGATTCGGATGATGAACGGTTCGAATAAAACCAACGCCATCTTCTTCGGAAGACCGCATTGGTGAAGTTTCAGCTCAGGCCCGATAACGATAACGGAACGGCCTGAGTAATCGACTCGCTTACCAAGGAGGTTCTGACGGAACCGCCCCCCCTTACCCTTAAGCATATCCGAAAGCGACTTGAGGGGACGATTCCCCGCTCCAGTCACGGCACGCCCATGCCGACCGTTGTCGAACAACGCGTCAACCGCTTCTTGGAGCATACGCTTCTCATTTCGAATGATGACATCCGGGGTCTTCAACGATTTGAGGTTTCTCAAACGGTTGTTCCGGTTGATCACCCGACGATACAAGTCGTTCAAGTCCGACGTCGCAAACCGACCACCCTCAAGCGGAACCAGCGGACGCAAGTCCGGAGGAATAACCGGCAACTGGGTCAAAACCATCCACTCAGGCTTGGTCCCAGAGTTCTTGAAACCCTGAACGAGCTTCAGTTGTTTGGCGAACTTCTTTCGATTCTGCTTGGACTTCGTGTTCGCAATCGCATCGTTTAACTCTTTCTCCATCAAGGAAAGGTCGATGCGTTCCAATGCTTCGCGGATTGCCTCAGCACCCATACCGGCCTTGAAGCCGTCGTATCCAAACTCCGTCAGAGCCGTTTGATATTCAGCTTCAGTCAGCAACTGATGCTTGTTCAAGTTCGTTCCTTTCGGGTCTACCACGAGGTAGTCTTCGTAATAAATCACCCGCTCCAACTCGCGCCCCGTCAGGTCCAGCATCAAGCCAATCCGAGACGGCATGCACTTGTAGAACCAGATGTGGGTGACCGGAACCGCCAACTCGATGTGCCCCATGCGCTCACGACGCACGCGGGCCAAAGTGACTTCCACTCCACAACGGTCACAAAACACTCCTTTATGCTTAATCCGCTTGTATTTCCCGCACGAACACTCCCAGTCACGAGTCGGACCGAAAATCTTCTCACAGAACAAACCGCCCTTTTCGGGCTTGAAGGTGCGGTAGTTGATCGTCTCGGGGTTCTTAACTTCTCCCTTACTCCAACTCTTGATCGACTCCGGATCCGCCACGGTAATCCGAACGCGGTCAAATGCGCTCAAACGGTCGTCACCAATGACATCACGGAAGGTAGGACTTTCGCTCATATGAAACTTGAATGATTTTTGTTGCGGGGGGCGCTGTCCTCAGCCGCCCCCAAATTTTGGGTTCTTTTAGTAAACAGCCTGGCTTAGCGGAGACCGTTCGCGGGACCACTTGCCTTCACGTCAAGACCAAGAGATTGCATCTCCTTGATCAACACGTTGAACGACTCAGGCGTCCCAGCTTCCAGCGAGTTGTCACCTTTCACGATGGACTCGTAGATTTTCGTACGCCCTTGAACGTCATCGGACTTCACTGTCAGCAACTCCTGCAACGTGTACGCTGCACCGTATGCCTCCAACGCCCATACCTCCATCTCCCCGAAACGTTGTCCGCCATACTGCGCTTTCCCGCCAAGTGGCTGTTGCGTAACCAGTGAGTACGGACCAACAGCACGCGCGTGAATCTTGTCCGCCACCAAGTGACCGAGCTTCATCATGTAGATGTACCCCACAACCACCTGCTGGTCGAACGCGTCGCCCGTACGACCGTCGTAGACAGTCGCCTTGCCGTTCTCGTTCACCCACTTGAAACCTTCCACTTGTCGCGCCTGCTTCAAGAACTCAAGCACTTGAGCCTCCTTGATTCCATCAAACACCGGAGTGGCCACCTTGAACCCGAGGGCCTTGGCCGCTACCCCCAAATGTGTTTCGAGAACCTGCCCGACGTTCATTCGCGAAGGCACCCCGAGTGGGTTCAACACGATGTCGACTGGCGTCCCGTCAGAGAGGAATGGCATGTCTTCTTCAGGGACAATCCGAGCGACAACGCCCTTGTTCCCATGGCGACCCGCCATCTTATCTCCCACGGACAACTTCCGCTTGGAGGCGACATACACAGTCACCTGCTTGATGATTCCAGGATCGATGTCATCCCCACCTTCAAGGCGCTCCATGGAGTTGTCATGCTCCTGCTCAAGTTCTTGGAACCGATGCTCGAACGATCCAATAATCTCCCTAATCTTGTTACGGATTGGGGAAGGATCCACTTCGACATGCTCATGAACTTGAGAGAGTTTCCGTAACAACGTCTTCGTGATTTTGCGATTCGCAGGAATGATAATCTCCCCTGTCTGAGCGTTCACCACGTCCAACGGAATTTTCTCATTCAGAAGCGTGTTCGCCAGAGCTTCCGTCAACTGCTCGTGCAGGTCATTCTTCCGACGCTGGTAATCTTCCTCAGCCTGCTTTTGCTGACGCTTGCTTTCAGCCGAGGTGATCTTGGTCTTCTGAACTTCCTTGTTCCTGCCGGAGACCTTCACATCCATCACGATGCCATACGTCCCCGAGGGAACCGTCAACGAGGTGTCCTTAACATCTGCGGCTTTTTCACCGAAAATCGCCCGAAGCAGACGCTCTTCCGGCGCCAACTCCGTCTCGCTTTTCGGAGTGATCTTGCCCACGAGAATATCTCCAGGCTTAACCTCCGCTCCAATTCGAATGACGCCATCCGGACCCAAATTACGTAACGCCTCTTCCGAAACATTCGGAATGTCACGGGTGATTTCTTCCGGTCCAAGCTTCGTGTCCCGCGCTCCAATCTCGAACTCATCAATGTGAATCGAGGTGTAGATGTCCTCCTTCACGACGCGCTTCGAAATCGCGATAGCGTCCTCGAAGTTATACCCGTTCCAAGGCATGAACGCGACCAAGACGTTCCGCCCCAAAGCCAACTCACCAGCCTCGCAGTTCGGTCCGTCTGCAATCGCCTGGCCCTTCTTGACCTTGTCGCCACGCTTCACCGTCGGGCGTTGATTGATGCAGGTACTCGCATTCGAGCGCATGAACTTTCGGAGTTCATACACGTAAATGCCCTCTTCGGGAGCGTGCTTCAGCTTCTTCTTCGCCTCAGGCATCTCTCCGTCCTTCGTCACCACAATCTGATTGGCGGTCACCGATGCAACTTTCCCGTCCCCTTCTGACACGACCACCGCACGGGAATCACGCGCAACCTTCCCCTCCATCCCCGTTCCTACGAACGGCGATTCCGAAATCAGGAGCGGCACACCCTGGCGTTGCATGTTCGAACCCATCAACGCGCGGTTCGCATCATCATGCTCCAAGAACGGAATCAACGAAGCAGCCACCGAAACCAACTGCTTGGGCGAGATGTCCATGTAGTCAACCTCGACCGGTTCCTTCTCCAAAAAGTCACCGCGCAAGCGCACGGAAACTTTGTTGTTCAAAAACTTACCACTTGCGTCATCAATCGGCGAGTTCGCCTGAGCGATGATATAGTTCTCCTCTCGATCACCCGTGAGGTAGTCGATTTTGGACGTCACCCGGCCTTTCTCCACTTTGCGGTAAGGCGTTTCAATGAAACCAAAGTCATTGATCCGAGCGTAAGTCGACATCGAGGAAATCAAACCAATGTTCGGACCTTCAGGCGTCTCAATTGGGCAAATCCGCCCATAATGGGAAGGATGAACGTCACGCACTTCGAATCCAGCACGATCGCGACTCAACCCTCCTGGCCCCAGAGCAGACAGACGACGCTTGTGGGTCAACTCGGCCAGCGGATTGGTCTGATCCATGAACTGGCTCAGCGCGTGCCGCTGGAAGAAGTCGCGAATCGTGGCCGACAACGCCTTCGGATTGATGAGCTTCTGAGGAGACATCCCCTCCAAATTCTCGAACAGAACCATCTTTTCGCGCACGGTCTTCTTCGTCCGGTCCAACCCAACCCGGCATTGATTATAAAGCAACTCGCCAACCGTACGAACCCGACGCGAGCCAAGGTGGTCGATGTCATCAAGCGTGCCTTTGCCTTTGCGCAAACCAATCAGGTACTGAATGGCAGCCACAAAGTCCTCTTTTTCGAGAACCCGACGCTCCAAATCTGTTTCCAATCCGAGTTTGACGTTCAACTTGTGCCTTCCCACACGACCGAGATCATACTTCTCGGCATCAAAGAACATCCGCTTCAGAAGATTGCGAGCATTCTGCACCGTTGGCGGATCGCCAGGACGAAGACGCTTGTAAATCTCTTTAAGCGCCTCTTCCTCTGTCTTCGCATCGTCCTTTCGAAGCGCCCGGATGATTGAACTGTCCTCAGCAGTGTTGATGACTGCAATCCCTTCAACTCCAAGCTTTTTCAACTGACGCAACCGCTCAATCTCAAGAGGCTCGAAGGCCTTGATCAATAGGGCCTCTCCATCCTTCACGTCTTGAACCGCCACAAATTTGGTCAACTCGGCGGGTGGAATGTTATCAACATCCTTCAGCTTCAAGCGCTGAATGACATAAAAGAGCTTCAAGATTTCGTCATCGGACGAATAACCCAGCGCGCGCAGCAACGTGGTTGCCAAGAACTTGCGCCGACGCTTACGACGATCCATGTAGACATACAGGAGATCGTTCGTATCGAACTGCAGCTCCAACCAACTGCCACGATCGGGGATAATCCGGAAAGAGTAGAGCTGCTTCCCGTTCGGGTGGGTTGAGCTCTCAAACGCAATCCCGGGCGAACGGTGAATCTGTGAGACAACCACGCGCTCAGCACCGTTGATGATGAATGTGCCCTCAGGAGTCATCAGTGGAACCTCGCCCATGTACACTTCCTCGCGCTTCGTGCCGCGGTCATCCTTCAATGCAAACTCCACATACAAAGGGGCACTGTAAGTCTGCCCCTCGCGCATGGATTCGCGAATGGTCATCGGAGCCTCTTTCAGAGTATACGAGAGGAAATCTAACGTGTATTTCCCGTCAAAGCTGCTGATCGGGAAAACTTTCTTGAAGACAGCCTGAAGCTGGTGTCCTTCGTGTTCGCGTTTCGACAGCGGTACCTCCGTCTGAAGAAACTGGTTGTAGGAATCGACCTGTATTTCGATGAGGTTCGGTGGCTCGATGCCTTCTTTGATTTTTCCGAAGTTGATGCGCTCAGACATGAGTGACAAGGGTATGGCTACAGTTCAACCGACTTCTCCTTCATCGAAGAAATCGGTATGCGGATGAATCCGCAGAACTAGGGGGGATAGTTATCTCCCCCAGTTCTGCACACTCGACCAGCTTTTTGTCAGAATTGCATAGCCCGTGGCGCCGTTTAACACAGCACCACGGGTTAAAATGTCGTTACTTGACTTCGACCTTGGCACCAGCGGCCTCGATCTTCTTACGGATGTCCTCAGCTTCGTCCTTGGACACGCCTTCTTTAATGGTCTTCGGCGCACCTTCAACGAGAGCCTTCGCCTCAGCCAAGCCGAGACCTGCGACTGCCGCACGGATTTCTTTGATGACTGCGATTTTATTCGCGCCCGCATCCTTCAGGATGACGTCAAACGAGGTTTTCTCCTCAACGGGAGCAGCCGCAGCAGCAGGTGCAGCAGCTGCAACGGCCACAGGAGCCGCGGCGCTCACGCCCCACTTTTCTTCTAACTGCTTCACCAAGTCAGCGACTTCCAAAACGGTCAAGCCACTCAACTGTTCAACGATTGCACTAATGTCTGCCATATGTTTGTTTGGTTTCGTCGTGCGAAGAGCCCTTCAGCGATTATCTCGGTGAGCCCACCGAGCGACAAGGTACCTTAGTTTGTTGTTGTTTTTCTACTGATTCCCTTTTTCGGGAATTTTGCTTTTCAGCAAAACCAGAAAGCCTCCATCGGCTTGTTTCCAAGCCGACAGAACCCCTTCCGGAAAACTTCTCTACGCCGCAGCGTCCACCTTCGCCTGAAGCACTCGCGCCAACGACGCGCCTGGCTCGTTGAGGGTACGCACCAACTTGCTCGCAGGAGCCTGCAATACACCGAGGAGCGTTGCCAAGAGGACCTCTCTCGACGGCAAATCAGCAATCGCCTCCACTTGCGCCTTACTAACGCTCAACCGGTCGACAATACCACCACGGATCTCCGTCTTTTTCGTTTCAGCCGCAAAGGTCTTCAAAACCTTGGCCGCAGATGCCGCGTCTTTGTCACCGACGACGACCGCCGTTTGCCCCTTCAACACTGACGAAAGGTCGGGCAACCCTACCTCTGACAATGCCTTCTTGAGAAACGTGTTTTTGACAACGGTCACACGGCTTCCTGCCGCCACAAGCCGAGTACGAAGCTCCGAAAACTGAGACACTGTCAAACCCGTGTAATCGAGGATGTACACGAATGGCGACTCGTTAACGGACGAAGCGATGTCAGCAACAATTAGCTTTTTTTCCTGACGCATAAAATGAGTTAATTAGAACTTAACAAATGGAGCGACATCCAAACGGATTCCCGGAGACATGGTCGAAGCCATCACGATACCTTCCACGAACCGCCCTTTTGCAGACGCAGGCCGCGACTTCACCACGGCATCAATCACCGCTGTCCCGTTTTCACGCAGCGCGTCATCACTGAAAGAGATTTTTCCGACTGGCACCGCAATGTTTCCATTTTTATCGAGCTTGAACTCAACACGGCCCGCCTTCACTTCGCGCACAGCCTTCGCTGTGTCGTCCGTAACCGTCCCCGTCTTTGGGTTCGGCATCAGGCCCCGAGGCCCGAGAACTTTACCCAGCTTCCGGACTTCCGCCATGCACGCGGGCGTCGCGATTGCGACATCGAAATCCTGAAAACCACCGACGCATTTCTCCACCATGTCCTTGTAGCCAACGTACTCAGCGCCAGCTTCGCGAGCGGCTTCTGCAGCAGCACCTTCAGCAAAGACCAACACTTTCACGGACTTTCCAGACCCGTGCGGGAGCGGACAGGTGCCGCGGACCATTTGATCTGATTGCTTCGGGTCCACGCCCAACCGGAATGACAGAGTGACCGTCTGGTCAAACTTCGTCGCGGGAAGCGCTTTGAGGACGGAAACCGCCTCTTGCAATCCATATTGTTTCGCTGCAACAACCTTTTCGGCGGCAGCCCGATAGCGTTTGGATCTTTTGATAGCCATAACTGTTGCAGTTCAAACGGGACCATCTCCGAAACCACATCCACCTGAACAACAACTTGTTGCTTCAGGCAAAAGTGGCCGCGAGGGAAAGGTACACCTCCTGCGTTTTGTTTTGCTTGGGTCGTCGATATTCTCCGCCCCCTCACCAACGTCCACAAAAAAACCGATAAATTGTGTCGTCACACCTCCGCACGGGGCTAACGAACCCCAAGACGGGAGCCAGTCCCGCCATTTGGGGGGCTTGTGAAATATTTCACAAAATCCCCTTGCTCGTACCCAACTGCGCTCCCTACTTGTATCACGTTTTTTCAAAATCATGGCGTCCTCGTCCAAAGAAATACTCCACCCAGAAGCTGCAAATCGCACCGCCGCAGCGCTGGAATCAATGATTGAGTCCACCGATTCGTCGGGGCGCCAACCCTTGGTCGACACCCTCGGTGAAAAGCTCATCCTGAACATGGGGCCGTCCCACCCCGCGACACACGGGGTTCTGCGGGTCATCCTTGAGCTCGACGGTGAAATCATCACAAAGGCCATCCCTGATGTCGGATACCTTCACCGTGGTGATGAAAAAATTGCAGAAAACATGACGTACAACCAGTTCGTCCCTTACACGGATCGGCTGGACTACCTCGCCCCCCTTGCCAACAACGTCGCATACGCAATGGCGGTCGAGAAACTCATGGGCTGGGAGTTGCCTCCACGCGGTCAAGCGATACGCTTGATTTGCTGTGAGTTGGCGAGAATCTCCTCGCACCTACTCGGCCTCGGTGCTTTTGCCATGGACACAGGCGCCATGACGGTCTTCCTGTACACCTTCACCGAGCGCGAGAAAATCTACAACCTCTGTGAGCAGATTTCCGGTGCCCGCTTCACTACCAGTTACACACGAATCGGCGGGATGACGCGTGATCTGCCAGACGCCTTCTTCCCAATGGTGCGCAAGTTTCTCGAGGAGTTCCCTCCGGCACTTGACGAAATCGACAACCTTCTTTCGAGGAACCGGATTTTTGTCGATCGGACGAAAGATGTGGGCGTTATCTCCCGCGAGGATGCGATTGCGTACGGGCTATCCGGTCCAAATCTCAGGGGTTCCGGCGTCGATCATGACCTGCGTAAGAAACAACCGTATTTGGGTTACGAACAGTACGATTTCGACGTTCCCGTGGGCTCTGCTGGCGACTGCTACGACCGTTATCTCGTTCGCGTTGAGGAGATGCGACAATCCGTATCCATCCTGAAGCAGGCTCTTGCCAAGTTGCCCTCGGGCCCGATCACGGTCTCAGACACAAAAAACTTTCCTCCTCCCAAAACCTCCGTTCTGACCAAGATGGAGGAACTTATCCACCACTTCATCCTGCACACGGAGGGTATCCAGGCACCTGAAGGCGAGGTCTATTTCGGTGCTGAAAATCCCAAGGGAGAGCTCGGTTTCTACATCCAGTCCAAAGGGGGAGGCGTTCCTTACCGACTCAAAATTCGCGCTCCCTCATTCGTGAACCTGAGCATTTTGGACAAAATCCTTCCCGGACACATGCTGAGCGACGTGGTCTCCATCCTAGGCTCTCTCGATTTTGTAATGGGCGAGTGCGATCGATAACGCGTCGACGGTCAAGAAACCCCAACCAGCCAACACCCCTGAGATTGCCCCTTCTTCGAAGCAAGCTCCGACTCGAGTGCACGGTCCGCATGGTGACATGCGCGGCCACGCTCATCGTTTGCGCCTGCAAACCAGAAATCAAGGAGAGCAATATCGAGGCGGTGAACGCACGTCACGACGCCGCCCAGTCCTCCTCAAGGAGCCACCTCTCGCCCAAAGAAGTTGAATCCATCTTGGGGCAACCAAGCCGGGTTGAGCGCACTGAGCTAGAACTGGAAACGCAGAAAAAGCAAATCCCAGTGACCCGCTACTATTACGAACAAGACGGCAAATCCCTCGAGGTCCATTTCATCGACAACAAGCTGGTTTCGAAAATCCCGAAGCTTTCGGACCAAGAACCTGCAAACCGCCCCTGATTTCCCATGACTATCCCCGCCGAGCTCCTCTCCCGAATCGACGAAGCCGTATCCCACTATCCAGTCTCCAAACGGAGTGCATCGCTCCCGCTACTGCACCTGTGGCAGGAACACTTCGGCCATGTCTCTGACGAAGCCATCGAGTGGATTGCCAACCGTCTCGAACTGCAGCCAATCAACATTCTTGAGCTGGTGACGTTCTACCCAATGTTCCGACGCGAACCCGCTGGGAAAAAGCACATCCGCGTTTGCCGCACCCTCTCTTGCTCGATGGCAGGCAGTTACGAACTCCGCGATCGAATCGCCAAAGAAGCGGGAATCGACATCAACACGTGGAAAGAAGAGTTTTACGGGCACTCCCATGGGGATCCCGGCAAGTCGAAAGACCCTGCGAAGTGCAGCACCCACGCAACGCACAACTACGGGCACGGCAACCCAGTGGCCGTGAGCGCAGACGGTCAGTACTCTATCGAGTTCGTCGAATGCCTCGCAAGTTGCGGCTCAGCCCCCGTCGCGATGGTGGACGATCTCTTCAAGGAAGAAATCCGCCTCGACCAAGCAAAGTCCCTCCTGTCCCTCGGGAAATCTGATGCGACCCTACCCAAAGACCGCCCTGTTCACTCCCGAGAGCATCGAATGGTGTTCAAAAATATTGATCGCAAGGACTGGAAAAACGATCTCGAAACTTACCTCACCGACGGAGGTTATGAGGAGCTGAGGAAAGCCCTCGGGATGAAACCCGAGGACATCATCGATCAAGTCAAAAAAAGCGGTCTCCGCGGCCGAGGTGGCGCTGGCTTCCCTTGCGGTATGAAGTGGGGCTTCATCAACCGGAACTCCGGAAAACCGACTTACCTCATCTGTAACGCGGACGAATCCGAGCCCGGCACCTTCAAGGACCGTTACATCATCCACCAGGATCCACACCAACTGATTGAAGGCATGATCATCTCGTGCTTCGCTGTCGGCGCGAAACTCGCCTACCTTTACATCCGCGGTGAGTTTCCCGAAGGGGCCCAAATCCTTGAAAAAGCGCTCGCAGAGGCCCGTTCGAAGGGCTTCCTAGGCAAAGACATTCTCGGGAGCGGATTCGACTGCGAAATCTACGTACACCGCGGCGCTGGAGCCTACATCTGCGGTGAGGAAACTGGACTGATCGAATCCCTTGAAGGCAAGCGCGCCTACCCGCGCATCAAGCCCCCCTACTTCCCCGCCGTGCTCGGCCTCTACCAGTGTCCAACAATCGTGAACAACGTGGAAACCCTTTGCCACGTGAAACACATCATCCGAATGGGCGGTGAAGAATACGCGAAAATCGGCAAACCCAATAACACCGGCACCCGAATCCTCTGCGTCAGCGGCGATGTTCAGAAACCCGGATACTTTGAAGTCGCCGTCGGAAGCGTCACCCTCGGAGAACTCATCAATGACTTGTGTGGAGGACTCAAGCCCGGTCGAAAACTCAAGGCGGTCATTCCGGGCGGTAGCTCGGCGAAAGTCTTGAAGGCGGGCGAAGTCTATAAAGTTAAGGACGCCGAAATCAAACTCGAGGACCTCCCGATGGATTTCGATACCCTCGCGGCAGCAGGCTCCATGGCGGGGTCAGGCGGGGTCATCGTGATGGATGATTCGCGGGACATGGTGGAAATTCTCAACAATATCAACGAGTTCTACGCGCACGAGTCCTGCGGCCAGTGCACCCCCTGCCGCGAAGGTGCCCAATGGATGAAGAAAATCACCGATCGCATTGTTGCCGGTGGCGGCGTGGAACAGGATCCTGACACGCTCAAAAACGTGGCTGACAACATCGCCGGTAAAACCATTTGTGCATTCGGAGAGGCTTGCTCATGGCCGACCCAAAGCTTCGTTTCAAAGTTACGAAACGAGTTCACTCAACGCGCAACGAAACCGACGCCGCCGCCGATGCCTCCGGAATATAACGTCGACCAACTTGTGGCGAACTCCTCCATCGCCGCAGTTCCGGCCCCTCGGGGAAATGGCCACGAAATCATGGCCCCAGCTGCCACCAAGTAATCCGTTCGAACGCAAAACCCTCTCTTACGATGACCGCTCCCGCTGAAGTTCCGATGCTCAACGTCCAGATTGACGGAGTCTGGATGCAGTTTCCCAAAGGCACGCGTGTGATTGAAGCCTGCTCCCAAGCGGGAAAGTTCATCCCCCGCTATTGCTATCACCCTCGCCTCTCAGCGCCAGGCAACTGCCGGATGTGCCTCGTTGAAATGGGCATGCCGAAGATGAGCCCTGAACGCAAACCCATCCTCGGTGACGACGGCAAGCCGGAAATCGCATGGATTCCGCGCGCTCAAATCTCCTGCGCTCAAGACGTCGCCGAAGGTATGGGAATCCGAACCGACTCCCCCATGGTCAAAGAATGTCGCGAGGGAGTCATGGAGTTCCTGCTCATCAATCATCCTCTTGATTGTCCCATCTGCGACCAAGCGGGCGAGTGCCGGCTCCAAGAGTTCTCCGTTCAGTACGGAAAATCCCAATCCCGATTCCTCGAAAGGAAAGTTAAGAAACCGAAAAACATCGAACTCGGACCGCGGGTGACCCTCGATGCAGAACGATGCGTGCTCTGCTCTCGTTGCATCCGTTTCATGCGTGAGGTCGGGAAAGATGATGTCCTCGGGTTCGTTGACCGAGGCAGCTTTTCCACCATGGCCTGTCACCAGAATCGGACCCTCGACAGCAACTATTCTTTGAAGACGGTAGACATCTGCCCAGTGGGAGCCCTGACATCGACCGATTTTCGCTTCAAAATGCGTGTATGGTTCCTCAAGGAGACCCGTTCCATCGATGTGAACGACGGACTTGGTGCCAATATCACTATCGGTACCCGCGAGAATCGGATCTACAGAGTCACCCCTCGCGAAAATGATGCCGTTAACGGGTGCTGGATCCCCGATTCTCATCGACTCAACTTCGCATACGTCAACAGCCCCGACCGGTTGCAAGCGCACCGGGTACTCTCGAAGGAAAGCACGCTGAACCATGCGGCGGAGGCATCTGTCAAAGCGCTCCGCGATGCAGGCGCCGCAGCCGCCATCATCGTGAGTGCGCGTTGCACGAACGAAGAGCTCTTTCTCGCCTCACTGATTGCCAAAGAGCTGAAAATCAGCACCGAAATCGTTCCCAGAACCGGCGAACCTGACGGCATTCTCATCCAGGCAGACCGTAATCCGAACACCGGCGGAGCAAAGCTTCTCGGACTGACCTCTGAGCCCGGTGGTAATCTCGAAAAAGTCAAAACCGGGGTGCGCTCTGGGAAGATAAAAGCAGTCCTGTCCATCGGCGAGGACTTGACCGCCGAAGCGGGCTTCACATCAGACGATTTGTCGAAGCTGACTTCACTGATCGCTGTCAGCATCCAACCCACGCCCACTACCGAGGCCGCCCACATCGCGTTCGCAGGCTCCGCTTGGGCAGAAAAACGAGGCTCGATGATCAATGTCAAAGGTCGCCTCCAGCGCCTCAACAAAGCCCTCGAAGCGCCCGGCCACGCCGCGGATGACTGGGAGATTCTCGCAGCCATCCTGCGAGCAGCGGGCGGCAGCACCTTCCATGACCTCGATCAGGTATTCCACGCTCTCTCTCAAGAGTGTGAACCATTCGCAGGACTTAACCTCGACCGTATTGGCGATCTCGGAATCCCGCTCGTCACCCCCGTGGAATCGGCCCTGACAAACGCATAACCCCTCTGCACCATGGACCTGCTTTCTCTGCTCCCACTGGAATCCATCATCGCCTCTGTGGCGAAAACGGCATTCCTCATCTTCGCCGTCGTATTGCCCCTCGTCTCGTACACTGTTTATGCAGAACGGAGGGTCAGCGCGCTCATCCAAGACCGTGTCGGCCCCAACCGGACCGGCTTTCCGACTTCGCTCCTCGGCTTTGGCCGCGACCTACAACTTTTCCTCGGCGGCCTCGGACAACCGGTCGCTGACGCCGTGAAATTTTTGCTGAAGGAAGAGTTCACCCCGGGCCACGTCAACAAGTTCTACTTCTGGTTGGCTCCGTGTCTCGCAATGGTTCCCGCTCTATCAACCTTGGCGGTAATCCCGTTCGGCAACTACGTCTACGGACAAAAAATGGTGATTGCCGACGTGAACGTGGGGATTCTTTACGTGTTCGCCATCGCCTCGATTGGCGTCTACGGAATCGTCATCGCCGGCTGGGCGTCAAACTCCAAGTATCCATTCCTCGGGGGGATCCGATCCACCTCTCAGATGATCAGCTACGAACTGTCCCTCGGTCTAAGCGCCGTGCCAGTGCTGATGATCATCGGAAATATGAACCTTTCCGACGCCATCACGTTTCAGGCAGAAAACGGGTGGCTCCTTCTGCCATTCACCGACGGCACCCTGACCAAACGAGAACTATTCCTCGCAGTTCCCGTCTTTATCTCGTTTGTCGTCTTCACCATCGCAATGTTCGCGGAAACAAACCGACTCCCGTTCGATTTGCCAGAATCAGAAACCGAACTCGTTGCAGGATATCACACTGAATACTCCTCAATGAAGTTTGCTCTGTTTTTCCTCGGAGAGTACGCAGCAATGATCGTGGGTTCATCCCTCATCGTTGTTCTTTTCTTGGGCGGCTGGCACATGCCGTTCATCCCGGCGAACACCCTCGAAAACTCGAAGAGCATAGAGGGAATCCTCCATGGTCTCCTCCACATCACTTGCTTCTTCGCGAAAGTGGCCGGACTGCTGATTTTCTTCATCTGGGTTCGCTGGACCCTTCCTCGGTTCCGCTACGACCAACTGATGAAACTTGGCTGGCTCTACCTGTTTGAAATCGCGTTGGTAAACATCTTCATCACCGCGGCGATCATCGCCCTCGTCAAATAACCTCATCCACCTGACACCATGGCCTACACCGTACGTCGTCCGAACCTGACTTTCTGGGAGAAACTCTACCTTCCGAACATCATCGCCGGCCTGCTCATCACCCTGAGGCACTTCCTCGATGGCATTCAAGGGCGCAAAAAGGTGACCATGCAGTATCCCGAAGAGAAATGGGACGCAGAACTGCCTGAGCATTATCGAGGAGCTCCCACGCTCGTGAAAGACGAGCACGACCGTGAACGTTGCGTCGCATGCCAGCTCTGTGAGTTCATTTGCCCGCCGCGTGCCATCAAGATCACGCCCGGTGAACTCCCCGCCGAAAGCAAATTCTCCAAGGTGGAAAAATTTCCCCAAGAGTTCCAAATCGACATGATTCGTTGCATCTACTGCGGAATGTGCGAAGAGGTCTGCCCCGAACAGGCAATCTACCTTCGGAAAGATTACGCCATCACCGGCGAAAGCCGCGCTGAGATGGTTCACAACAAAGCCAAGCTCTACGAACTTGGCGGCACCATGCCAAACCTTGTGCACAAGTGGAACCCGGAGAAGTAGTCAGCGAGCTCCCAACCCATTCCCCTATTCATGTCTCCTGTTCTTTTTTGGCTTTTTACCTTTCTGATGCTGGCCTTCGGCGTCTCCGTTGTGGTGAACCGCAACCCCGTTGCGAGCGCACTCAGCCTCGTCGTGTCATTTCTCTGCCTCGCCGCGCTATTTGTCGGACTGGATGCCTTCTTCATCGGTACCATCCAAGTGCTTGTTTACGCGGGCGCGGTCATGGTGTTGTTCCTCTTCATCATCATGCTCCTCGACCTCAAAGCGGAAACTCGGCGCAAGTTGAACCTCCCAGCGGTCGTTGGTGGATCCATCATCACCGCGGGCTTCTTGGCCCAACTCTTCAGTGTCCTTCGTGTATTTAATCTCGGCGCTCAACCTTTCCCCGCAATCGACGCCGCAAAAATTAACGACGTTGCCGCAGTCGGCAAAACGCTGTTCACCTCGTACAACCTCCCGTTCCAAATCGTCGGAACGCTCGTGCTTGTTGCAACGGTCGGCGTCGTTGTTCTGTCACGCCGCGAACTCAAATGACCCCTGCTGTGAATACTCTCACCCTTAATCACTACCTTCTCGCCAGCGGACTTCTCTTCGCAGTTGGCTTCGCCGGAGTCATGTTACGCCGTAACATCATCACCATTTTTATGTGTCTCGAGTTGATGCTGAATGCGGCGAACCTCTCACTCGTCGCTTTCTCACGCCTCCGGGTCAATGAGGCCGGCCTTCCGGATTACAACGCGCAAGTGCTGGTGTTCTTCATCATCACCGTAGCGGCCGCTGAGGTGGCCGTCGGATTAGCGATCATCGTCGCCCTCTATCGCGCGCGCCGAACCACCCATGTCGAGGATCTCCAAACCCTCAAGTACTGACCCGCTCTCTCTTTTCCTATGGCAACTTCCATTCTTTGGTACGTGCTGCTAAGCCCGTTGCTCAGCGCACTATTGATTCTCCTGTTCGCGCACCGGTCCCGAGGCACAAGCGTATTCCTCAGCTTGACCGCCGTCGCGGTTTCATTCGGTTCGGCTGTGTGCGCTTTTCTCCAGCCGCCGGAAGCCTTGGCCACCGGCTTTAGCTGGATCGATCTCGGCGAATCGTTGAAGGTGGCCATCGGCTTACAAGCGGACCCCATGTCCAAGGTGATGCTCTTGGTCGTCACCGGAATTGGTCTACTCGTCCACGTTTACTCCGCCGCCTACATGGCGGACGATCCCTCGAAACCACGCTTTTTCGGCTCACTCTCGCTCTTCATGTTCTCCATGTTGGGCATCGTCCTCGCCGACAACCTCGTGATGCTGTTCATCTTCTGGGAACTCGTTGGCGTCAGCTCCTTCCTGCTAATCGGTCACTGGTTCGAAAAACGGTCCGCATCCGCCGCCGCAAACAAAGCATTTCTGACCAACCGCATCGGCGATTTTGGGTTCATGATTGGCATCCTGCTCGTTTGGCATGCAACCAACACAGTGAACATCGCTGAACTGAAGACCGCATCCGACAAACTCATCGCCCATCCGGAAGTTCTCACTGCGGCTGCTCTTTGTCTCTTCTGCGGGACCATCGGCAAATCCGCACAGTTTCCGTTGCACGTCTGGTTACCAGACGCGATGGAAGGTCCAACCCCTGTTTCGGCACTGATTCACGCTGCAACCATGGTTGCAGCTGGCGTTTACCTCACCGCCCGTTTGTTCTTCCTGATCGAACCTTCACCAACAGCTCTGTCCATCATCGCTGGCATCGGAGCCATCACCGCAGTACTGGCGGCACTCATGGCGACGCAGCAAGACGACATCAAGCGCATCCTCGCCTACTCGACCCTCTCCCAACTTGGCTACATGGTCGCTGCGGTTGGAGTCGGTGCGCCATCTGCCGCCATGTTTCACCTCTTCACTCACGCGTTTTTCAAAGCGCTGTTGTTCCTCGGTGCCGGCTCCGTGATTCACGCGATGCACCATGAACAGGACATCTGGAAGATGGGCGGACTCCGCACAAAGATGCCGGTCACTTTCAACACCTTCGTCGTTGGAACACTCGCTCTCACTGGTTGCCCATTTCTGGCGGGGTTTTTCTCGAAGGACGCCATTCTGATGGCCGCATGGGCGAAAAGCCCACTGATCTTCTGGCCGGCGCTCATCACAGCCGCTCTGACCGCTTTCTACATGACTCGATTGGTGATTGTCGCCTTCCTTGGTTCCCCACGGAACGAGGCCGTATCGCATGCGCACGAATCACCAGCGCTGATGACCCTGCCCCTGATCATTCTTATGATTCTGTCGGTCGTCGGCGGATATTCAGCATTCGCCGAGCGAATCTTCGGCCACGATTTGTTCCATCAAGTCCATGCCGCTCCCCACTCAAACACGGTACTTGCCCTAGCGCTGGGCTCATTTGTCGTGGGAACAGCAATCGCTTGGAGGGTTTACAGCCATCGGAACCGTGATCCGTTGAGTGTCTCGCTCTTCAGAAACCGCTTCTACTTCGATGAAGTCTACGAATCCTTGATTCGCGGAACACAAGAGATGATCGCTTCGTTTTTGGCGTGGTTCGACGAATACATCGTCGGCGGCGTGATCGTCCGAGGCGTAAGCTCTACCGTTTGGGGCGTCGGTTACCTCGTGCGCCTCACACAACTCGGCAACTTGCAAGTTTACACCCTTCTTTTCGGACTCGGCACCTTAGTGCTCCTGTTCCTGATCAACCGCTAACCAACCTTTCCCTGACCGTGCTTACCGCTCTCCTCATCGCTCCGATTCTGGCGGCTCTCGCGTTGCTTGCCGGATTCGGCGACCGCAGACTCGCTCGATACACCGCCATCGCTCAGCTCATCGCTGCGGCGTTCATTACATTGAACTACGACCGAGCCTCCGCCGGGTTTCAGTTCATTTCATCGTCAGGCCCGCTCTTCCCTGGGACCGACCTCGCATTCTCCCTCGGAGTGGACGGGCTCGGCGTGGTCATGCTGCTTCTCACCTCGCTGGTGACCGTAGCGGCGACTTGGTTCATTCCCGAAATCGGCGCAAGACAGAATCTCTTGGACGCCTCGGTTCTTTTGATTAGCGCCGGTTGCACGGGAGCATTCGCCTCGAAGGATCTCTTTTTCTTCTACGCATTTCACGAACTGGCGCTCATCCCAACCTTCCTCTCGATTGGAATTTGGGGAAGCGGCGAGCGCCAATCGGTGGCTTGGAAAATCACGATCTATCTCGCGCTCGGCTCCATCATCTTGCTCGTCGGTCTCCTCGACCTCTACCTCGCAATCCCTGAAGGAATGCGAACCTTCGATCTCGCTAAACTCGCCGAACTCGGCAAAAAAGGGGTGATTCCAGCAGCCGCTCAGGCTCGCCCGTTCCTCTTCTTGCTGACCGGATTTGGAATCCTGGTATCGCTGGTCCCTTTCCACAGCTGGGCTCCTTCCGCCTACGCAGCTGCACCCGCTCCCGTGGGGATGCTGCACGCCGGAGTCCTCAAGAAGTTTGGTCTCTACGGACTCATGCGTCTCGCTGTTCCTCTGCTCCCTGAGGGCGCTTCCCAACCGGTCGTTGGGAACTGGACCGGCATGGATCTCCTCCTCCTCTGTATCATCGGAAATGTTCTCTACGCTGGGTTAGCCACCATCGGGCAACGCAAACTCGATATGCTTCTCGGATTTAGCAGCGTGATGCACATGGGTTACGTTTTTCTTGGAATCGCTGCAGGCAATCTGATCGGACTCTCCGGCGCAGCCCTCCTAATGTTCGGCCACGGTCTCTCCATCGCCATCCTGCTCGCCGTCAACGGACTCATCCGCGAAGCAGAGGAAACAACTGCGATTGACCGCTTGGGCGGCCTGATGAAGTGCGCCCCTCCAATCGGCGTTCTATTTGCTTTCGCGACCTTCGCCTCGATTGGTCTACCGGGCTTCGCAAACTTTTCAGGAGAAACCCTCGTCTTTTTCGGAGCCTTCAAGGCTTCCGGAACAAGCTTCATTCGCGGAGCCACTTTTGTGGGCCTCTGGGGGGTCGTGATCTCCGCTGTGTACATGCTCCGCGCCTATCGGAACGCGTTCTTAGGCGAAGCACGACAAGGCGCGAGACTCGTCAGCCCGAGCATTTTGGAATACTGGCCTCTCATCCTCTTGACCGTATCCCTGCTCATCGTGGGGGTCCTTCCCAACACCCTTCTCAACCTCGTCAAACCGACGCTCCAAACCTTCATCCGCTAAGCGCACGCCATGTTTCAAGCCATTACTCTGGAAATCTCAGTTCTCGTCCTCGGCTTTGTGCTGCTTGGAGTTGAGTCATTCTCAAAAGCCCCCTCGCGAAAAGGACTGGCCAATGCTGGCATCTTCGCACTCGGCTGGATTCTCCTGTTGTCCTTTTTCGTTCAAGGAAACCCAACGCACGCTGAACCTGGCTCGTTCTGGAATTTTTATTCGGCGGATCTGACCGCCCTGTTCTTTAAGCGCCTTGCCCTTGTTGCCACCATCGGCGTACTCATCCTCGCTCGTGACTTTGAAAATACCCTCAAGCGCTTCATCCCTGCAGAACGCCCCGGAGCGGGAACCGGCGAATTCTACTGCTTACCGGTTCTGACATGCGCCGGTCTGATGCTCATGGCTTCCGCCACGGATCTGATTCTTGCTTTCGTCGCCTTGGAACTCGTGACGATTTCCTTCTACGTTCTAGTTGCCTACTTGCGCGGTCAAAGTGAATCGCTGGAGGCCGGCGTGAAATACCTCATCCTCGGAGCGCTTAGCACGGGCTTTTTCGTGTACGGAATGACCTGGATCTACGGAATCACCGGCGACACTAATCTCGCGCGGGTAGCGGCAAAGCTTGCAACCCTTCAAAACTCCGAAACCGCCATTCTTTTCGCCTTCCTCCTCGTCCTCGTCGGTCTCGGTTTTAAAGTCGGCGCTGTACCGTTTCACGTCTGGATTCCCGACGTCTACTCTGGTGCTCCCACTCCCATCACAGCCTTCCTCTCCGTGGCCTCAAAATCAGCGGGCTTCTTGCTCGCGGTGCGGGTAATCCAACCCTTCCTTGGGGCGTCCCCCGTGGCGGCAAAGGTTGCCCTGATTCTCACCGTTGTGGCAGGAGCAACGCTGCTCGTAGGAAACCTCGGAGCGCTCCCTCAAAATAACCTCAAACGACTTCTCGCATATTCGAGCATTGGCCATGCGGGGTATTTGCTCATGGCGCTTGCGTCTTCCCAGACGGAAAACTCACCTTCCGCCTTTGGCTCTTCCGCGAGTTCCATCGCCTTCTATCTGGCTGGTTACCTTGCGATGACCCTGCTTGCTTTTCTCGTGCTTCAAACGGTCGCAAGCCATTCAAAAGGGGACGACATTGCCCATTTCAACGGCCTAGCCAAGCGCTCGCCGTTTCTCGCCTTCGCACTCACCATTGCAATGGCTTCCCTCGCCGGAATACCGCTTACGGCGGGCTTTTACGGAAAGTTCCTCGTATTCGCGCAGGCAGTGAAGGCTCAACAATTCGCTCTGGTCGGACTGGGGATTGTCGCCGTCGCAGCCGGTTTCTATTTCTACCTCCGCGTGGTGGCAGCGGCTTTCTGGCAGGAACCTAGCGACACCACAGTTATCGAAATCTCTCCGCTTAGCCGGATTGCAATCAGCGTGCTGATCGTTGGAGTCCTGATCGCAGGTGTATTCCCGAAGACCATCCTCGGAATGCTCACGGTGTCATAGCCCACCCAAAGGATGTCCCCCGTTAGGAGGGCTCAATGCGGTGAGGCACGCAGCCTCACCCACGTCACCGAGGCACCGAGAACTGGACGGATTTCGGCAATACCAAGGCACTTGCTCACCGTTTACGCCCGTATTGTCACAGACCCTCAATGCGTCTTCGTATGTTCTGGCTTCTCGTCGCCGCCACCCTCATTTCTGGGGCATGGTTTCTCTTTGAAGCATCGTGGGACCGACAGCTCTTCGACTCGGAATCAGGAAAACTTTGCAACAATCTCTCCGCTCGAGAAGCGCGGGCCTGGTTGGAGGCAAATCCCGAGACACAAGTCCTCGACGTTCGCTCTGCCCGAGAGTTCGGGCGCGGAGCTCTCCCGAACGCGCAAAACATCTCCCTCGGCGACCCTGAATTTGCTGCGAAGGTCGCCATGCTCGATCTCGAAAAACCTGTGCTCGTTTACTGCGCAGGCGGCTATCGCAGTCGCAAAGCGGTGAAAAAGCTTAAGGCGCTCCACTTCACCAACATCCAGCACCTCCATCGAGGCTATCTCTCGTGGCGAGAATAGCTCAAAAGCGAACACAGAGCATCCCCCGCCTAATCTCGAATTATCTCTTGTCCGCCACATCCAGCGCCTCACTGAGACTCTCCACATCCGAGGCTGGGCGCTGGCAAACAAAGTTACGGCACACATACACCGTCGGTTTTCCCCCTGCCTTGGCGTATTCTAAAGGTTCCTTCCGTGGAAACCGTCCTTGTCCGACCCAAAGCACCACCCGCCCCGGGGAATAGCGACGAAACACCGGTTGAGTCAGCTCCGCGACCGCATCCGCTTCATCTGCCGCGACAACAACCTGCAAAGCTGACTGCCCGCGAAACGCCATCGCGCTCATTAGCCTCGGCAGTGCGGTGACCGATTGCTTCATCACCCCAGCGAATCCCGCGAATGTACGCTCCGCCGACTCCGAGAATGAAGCCTCGCCCGTAATCACCGAAAGACGCCACCCATTCTCGGCCGCCACAGAACTCGCCGCCGGCTCGGCGCCATCATGGTCCTCCTTTATGCGCAATAGGACACTCGCATCCGTTCCGTCCGAACTGAAATATCCACCTTTCCCCGCATCAAAGAACTTCGCATCGAGCACCCGCTGCAACTCGACGGCCCACTCCACCCATTCGCGTCCACCCGTCGCCTCGTACAAATCGATTAACCCGCAAACCAAACACGCATAGTCCTCCGCAAAACCCCCACCGGAGCCGATTTCACGCCGATGGCTGCGAACCAACACCCCGTCCTTCCACATGTTTCGCTTTACAAACCGCGCAGCATCAGCCGCCGCTGATAGATAACGCGCATCTCGAAAATACGCCCCAGCGCGCGCTAACGCAGAAATCATCATCCCATTCCAAGACGCCACAATCTTGTCGTCCCGATGCGGAAGAGGACGCGCAGCCCTCGCAGCGAGCACCTTCGAACGCGCAGCCAGCAGCAACGCACGGTAGGAATCCAAACCCAACCCAAGTTTCTCCACCATCGCGGCCTCGTCTCCGCGCAGCACCAGCGTGTTCTTACCTTTCAACTCGCCCGTCGGATCAGAACCTTCAGGCGCATTCCCCTCGCGCTGAACACCGTAGGTCGCAGCGAAAACACGGTACTCATCGTCCGTCAACACGCCGCGCAGTTCTTCATCCGACCAAATGTAAAAAGCCCCCTCCGAATGCTCGTCTGCCCCAACACGCACCAGTGAATCTGCATCTTCTGCCGCATGAAACCCACCCGATGGGTCCCGCAACACGCCGAGCACGTAATCGCAGATATCCCGCACCACCAACTCCAAATCCACCGCTCCCGTCATCTGCGCTGCCTCCAGATACACGCAAGCCAACTGCGCCTGATCATACAACATCTTCTCAAAATGCGGCACGTGCCACAGTCGATCCACCGAGTATCGGTGAAAGCCGCCCCCCAACTGATCCCGAATCCCTCCCGAAGCCATCTTCCTCAGCGTCGCCAACGCCATCCCCGCCGCAATGCGCCCGTCAGACTCCTTCCCCTCCACAAACGACAACCGTCTCCCCACACTCAGCAACGCGCTCAACTGACTCGGACGCGGAAACTTAGGCGCTCTACCAAATCCCCCCTCATCCCGATCAAACGTCCGAACCAATGCCTGATAAAACAGTTCTAACCCGTCCGTCTCCGCAAACCCTGCCGCCGTATCCACCGCTCCCACCCGTTCCCTCAACGCCGAAATCGCACCGTCCGCCGTATCTCGCAACTTATCCGCCCCCTCCCTCCACGCATCCGTCACACGCCTCAATACCGTGGGAAACCCAGCCCGGCCAACCCGGTCTGCTGGCGGAAAATACGTCCCTCCAAAAAATGGCTTCAGCTCCGGTGTCAGCCAAACCGACATCGGCCAACCGCCCCCTCCCGTGGTCGCTTGCACAAATGTCATGTAAACCCGATCCACGTCAGGACGCTCCTCCCGGTCCACCTTGATGCACACAAAATCGCGGTTCATCTGAGCGGCAATCGCCGGATCGTCAAACGACTCGCGCGCCATCACATGGCACCAATGACATGTGGAGTAACCGATGGACAGAAACACCGGCTTGTTCTCCCGCCGAGCTCTCGCAAATGCCTCCTCACCCCACGGATACCACTCAACTGGTTGATTCGCGTGTTGCAACAAGTAAGGCGATGAACTCCCTTGGAGGTGGTTCTTGCCCCGTGCACTCTCTGCCCCGATTGCGTCGCTCTGACCCATGCAGAGGAGTCCTAGTCCGAGCACCACAGCCAGTCCCGCATAAATCCGACTCATCGCTTCATCTTGTCTCCGCCGCTCCTTATGTCCATCCTCTGCCCTCCTGCTTCAACATGAATCAACGCAGCAATTTCCCGCTCTCCTCCCTTCTCCTGCTTCTCCTCCTTTCGCTGACCGCCTGCGAAACCCTGAGCGTCTCCCGCGTCAGAAAAACAAGCCGCACATTCACAACCGTGGTGCTCGATCCCGGCCATGGAGGACACGACAACGGAGCAACCCGCCGAGGACTCATGGAAAAAAATCTCACCCTCGATGTGGTTCGCCGGTTGGACGGAAAACTGCGTGAAAATGGATTCCGAACCGTCGTCACTCGCCGCAGCGACGTCTTCATTCCCCTTGATGAGCGCGCGCGGATCTCGAACCGACAGGAGAACGCGATCTTCGTGAGCATTCACTTCAACGACAGCACCAATCGCAAAGCGAACGGCTTTGAGACCTACTACCACGATTCCGAAGCTCGGCTGATTGCACGAAATATCGAAAGCTCGCTCGTTCGGGGCTGCGGATTCGCAGATCGAGGCGTCAAGACCGCTCGCTTCCGCGTTCTCGTCAAAAATGAGAACCCCGCAGTCCTCGTCGAGTGCGGATTCCTGAGCAACGCGAAAGAAAACGCGACCATCGCGAAGTCAGACACACGCGAGCGGATCGCCGATGCCGTTTTGACGGGCATCCTGCGCCAACGCGGTGGTCCTCTCCGCCAGCAAACCGTTGTCCCATCCGCGGGCGCGGAGTAACCCCTCCCATTCCCCTCACTTCACAAACTTGTCGGGATTCACGACCCCGCGTGGGTCGATCGCTGCTTTCAGCGCCGCATGCAATCGCCGATTCGCGACCGGCACGGCTTGGTTCCACCACCGTTGCTTCGCAATCCCGATTCCGTGCTCGCCCGTAATCGCGCCATCCCATTCAAGGACCTTTGAAAACAACTCATCCAAAACCCGAGTCACCCTCGTCTTGATCTTTGCGTCATCGTGGTAGCCCGCCGCCATGACATTGACGTGGATGTTCCCATCGCCCGCATGACCAAAGCAAGCCACTGGGAAACCATGCTTCCTGCGCAACTCGCCCGCAAACGCGGCTAAATCAACCAACCGACTGCGCGGAACCACGATATCTTCATTCAGCTTCACCAATCCCGTGCCCTTCAGCGACGCCGAGAACCGGCGCCTCAACTCCCACAACTTCTCGCAGGGAGCATCGCCGAAGGCCGTCTTCAAATGCAAACAGCCCGAATCACGGATCAATGTCGAAAGCGTTCGCACCTCCGACCGCACGGATCCCGGCTGCCCATCCAACTCAATCAGCAGATGCCCCTCGCCTGACGGGACCACTGCCGAGCCACAAAACTTCCGCGCTGCCTCCAACGTGAAGGAATCTGCAACTTCAAGAGCCGCAGGTAAAAAGCCCGCACGAAAAACCTGCTGAACCATCGCAGCAGCCTCGTCGAACCTCCCGAAAGCTGCGGACAAAACCGCACGCGCTGGGGGCAGTGGTAACAGACGCAAGGTTGCTTCGGTCACAACCCCCAACATCCCCTCCGACCCCACAAATAACCCCGTCAAATCAAACCCCGTCTTGTTCTTGTGGGTCCGTCCGCCCGCACGAATCACATCACCCCCAGCCAGAACCGCCTCCAGACCCAAGACATAATGCCGGGTGACTCCATACTTCAAACATCTTGGCCCGCCTGCATTTGTCGCGATGTTTCCCCCCAAACTGCATTCAGCCAAACTCGCCGGGTCCGGCGGATAAAACATCCCCCGCCGACGAGCCTCCTCCTGTAATACCCCCGTGATCACCCCTGGTTCAACCACCGCAACCCCATCCTCCACATGAATTTCCCGAATGGCCTTCATCCCCGAAACGGACAATGAAATCCCGCCGCGTAACGGAACACAGCCCCCAACGTATCCCACACCCGCCCCCCGAGGCGTAACGGGAACGCCCGCCCGATCCGCATAACGCATCACTTTCCTCACATCCTCCGTGGAGCCCGCCTGAACAACCACCTCCGGAAGATGGTTCGCAAACCATCGGTCTCCCCCGTGCTCCCGCCGAACCATCGCATCTACGCTCACACGCTGACGCCCAACCAATCGGACCAAGTCCTTCTCAAGAGATTTGCTCATCAAAATACACCGTCAGCCAAGATGCCGTATGCCCTCGCGGACCCAAAAAACCGACTGTCCTCACCCCCACCGCACCAATCAGTCCAGCAACTCAAAAGTCACCCTCCGACCGGAGCGCTCAGCCCCCACCTGTAACAACGCGCGAATCGCACCAATCGTCTGGCCTTGCTTGCCAATCACTTTCCCCGCGTCGGATCGCCTTACCTCCGCCTGATAGATCTCGCGCGGAGTGATCGATTCCCCCGGGGAAGCACCAAAAACAGAGCGGGTCACCACAACATCCTCCGGATGATCCACCAACGACTTCAATACGTACTCAAGAAATGCGGTCATATGTGACGTGAAAAGTTATATCGAAAACCAAAACCCTCATTCAAAAAACGCTGCTTCCTCTGATTCTCGGCGCGCAACCACCGCGCCACCCTGTCAGCAAAACATCTCAAAAAAAAAGGGCCTGCCTTTTACAGCAGACCCAAAAACTGACGCAAAGGCTTTACTCAAGCGGCCTTCGGTGCCCTCGCCGCAGCACGCACCGCTGCGCGCCGTTGCTTACGACGAACCAAAGCGCGAGCCGCATTGTTGTTCTGGTCCGTCTGACGTTCGAAATGGACCTCAACGCCCTTCGGAAGCAACCGCTTGCGGCCATGACGACGGCGACGGGAAAGAATCGCGCGACCATTCTTGGTCTTCATGCGCGCACGAAAACCGAACTGCTGCTTGCGGGTCCTCTTGGAGGGCTGATAGGTGCGTTTCATAACGTATTGACTGCGAGTTAAATCGAAAGTGTTTCTTCAAAAGCGACGTCCAGCTCAGAGCTTTCGCAAAATACCCTCTCAGGAACCTTCTTTCGCTCGGAACGAACATCGAATCACCACAGCTTGCGCAGTGATGGGTTGGGAAAAGTAACCTCTCCGCCATGGATGTCAAACCTAGGGATCATCCTGTTGGTCTTTCTTCCCTCGAAGGCGAGCGTCCCTCAACATCTCACCCGTATGAACCTCCGCCAAGCTCTCGCCGCACTCGCTGCCTTCACCATTGCTTCAGCATGCGCCGCCGAAAAATACCCTGACATCCCTCTGGACGAGCTCAAGCGGGCCATTGCCGAACATAAAGTCACGCTCATCGATGTGAATGGCACGGACTCCTTCCGGGCCGGCCACATCCCGGGCGCCATCGATTTCATCGCGAAAGAATCCGAAATCCCCAAACTCCTCCCAAAAGACAAATCCGCCCTCATCGTCGCCTATTGCAGCAACGAGGACTGCGGCTCGTATCGAGAGGCCGCAGACGTCGCCCGACAACTCGGCTACACCAACGTAAAACACTTCTCTGCAGGAATCATCGGCTGGAAAAAAGCCGGTGAACCCGTCGAGCGCTAGCCCTCAAAAAAATGAGACTCCTCCTCTGCGCACCGCTCCTTCTCGCCGCCCTGCCCGCGCTGGCCGCCCCCTCGCCGAGCCCACAGGCCGAAACAAAGTCGACCTCTAAGGTCGAAGTACCCCGCATTCCCGCACACACCGACCGTCCAGAAGCTTGGTACTTGCCCGGCGAAACCGTCACGTTCCACTTCAAACCCGCCTCCGACTCCCTCAAAGGCTCCGTCGCCGACTGGCAACTCTCGAAGGACGGGCTCCCCCCGTTTCAAGAGGGCAAAGCTCAACTGAACGAGGAAGGAACCTTCAAAATCGAAGGCAAACTCGATGAACCAGGATTCTTATCCTGCAAAATCATCGCGACCGCCTCCTCCGGACTCAAAGTATCCGCCCTCTGCGCAGCAGCCATCTCGCCCGAGGTCATCCAGCCCAGCATGCCCGCCCCAGAGGACTTCGATCTCTTCTGGGACACGAAGAAGAAGCAACTCGCAAACATCCAACCCAACCCGCGCCTCAACAAAATCACAGCCCCGCAACCCGACATCGAACTCTTCGACGTTC
>JACCEB010723809.1_pt1 | contig 32378 bp, 28 predicted proteins | sample 7454761 | NCBI WGS metagenome assembly JACCEB01 (sample SAMN15323454, study PRJNA562643) | freshwater metagenome | isolation source: river surface water | place: USA:Blue River Watershed | collected 2017-08-18
GAGGTAATTCGTATTGCGCAACTTTTTGGTTGTTTACGCTATTTTGAACTGCTAATACTTCTAAAGGTTTGGTGCGAGATAGCATAATTCCGCGCATATTAGGAATAATTAAATCGCTTTCTTCCACTAATCCTTTTTGGCTACCCACAATAACAGGTAACGCAGTTTTTAATTTTTCTTTACCACCATCTACAAAAGTTTCTAAATGTGCTTCGTTACCATTAATTTCCAAACCTACGCAAGGTGAAACTGCAGGTATATTTAAAATTGCAGATAGTGCATGGGGCACAATTCCGCCATTGTAATCTATGGATTCTCGTCCAGTAAAAATTAAATCAAATGGATTGTTTTTTACATAATTAGCAATTTCATGCGCAACCATTAAACCATCCACAGCTTCTCCGTCAATTCGCACAGCGTTATCTGCACCAATGGCTAAAGCTTTACGAATAATAGGCTCGTTACTAGCTGGACCAACGTGAATTACGGTAACCGTCCCCCCCAGTTGTTCTTTAATTTTTAAAGCTTTAGTTAAACCAAATTCATCGTATGGATTTATGATAAATTGTACACCTGCACTATTAAATTCTTTATTGTCGTTTACAAATGAAATTTTAGTAGTTGTATCTGGAACACTACTTATACAAACCAATATCTTCATATCTTAAGGGTTTTGAGTTAAAAAAAATTATGTTTTTAGTTACGCTACACTAGTTTTAAAAGTTATTGAAAAACGAAATTAAATGGATATTATTTCCTTAAAATATCTAAAAAACACATTAAAAATGATGTTTATCTGTTATTAAGGTAAAGTTTTTGAAGTTATGGGGATGAAATATTTGGTATTTATTAATTTTTAAAGTTAGAATTTATGAAAAAGTATTTTGGAGTGTTTAAAATCATGGGTTTTTCCTTTTTTGGGGCTTTTTTAGCTTTTTGGACTTTCATGCATTATTTTTTTAAACCGCATGAAAATAGTTTGGTGGAAATGACAAATAGTAACCCTATGGGGTATCAGCTGACAAATTTTCAGATGCCGTCAAATCCCCCAGTAAATTTTGTGGAAGCAGCAGATAATTCGGTTAATTCCGTAGTGCATATTCAAACCATTACAAAAAAAACAGGAAGGGTAACTTATGATCCTTTTCAGGATTTTTTCTTTGGAAATCCTTATCAAAAATTACCTGATCAACAAATTACGGGCTCAGGTTCTGGAGTTATTATTAATCCCGAAGGCTATATCGTAACCAACAATCATGTGATTAATAATGCTACTGAGATTGAGGTTACTTTAAATGATAAACGTACTTTTAAAGCTGATTTAGTAGGAACAGACCCCTCTACAGATTTAGCGGTGATTAAAATTAAGGCTGAAGATTTGGTGGCTATAAAATATGGCGATAGCGATTTTTTAAAAGTGGGCGAATGGGTAGTTGCTGTGGGTAATCCATTTAATTTAACTTCTACTGTTACTGCTGGTATTGTAAGTGCAAAAGGACGAAATATCAATATTTTAAAAGAGGAATACGCAATCGAAAGTTTTATTCAAACTGATGCTGCTGTAAATCCGGGTAACAGTGGTGGCGCTTTGGTAAATACGAATGGTGAATTGGTGGGCATAAATACCGCAATTGCTTCTAATACGGGTTCTTACACAGGTTATTCCTTTGCTGTACCCGTTAATTTAGTTAAAAAAGTAGTAACCGATTTGGTGCAATTTGGAATGGTGCAACGTGGTTTATTAGGGGTTAAAATTGGCAATATCACACAGGAAAAAGCTAAGGAATTGGGTTTAAAAGATTTAAAAGGTGTTTTGGTGGCTGATGTTATTAAAAATGGTGCTGCGGATGATGCGGGTTTAAAATCTAATGATGTGATTACTAAAGTTGGTTTAATCCAAGTGAGCTCTACATCTGAATTGCAAGAACAAGTAAGTAGATTTAGACCAGGTGATGCGGTAAATATTACCTTAATTCGCGATGGTAAAGAAATGAGTAAAAAAGTTGTACTAAAAAATACCGAGGGAACTACGGCTATTGTAGATAAAGATGATTGGGTTTTAGGCGCTAAACTGGAGTGGTTACAGGATAAGGAATTAAAGGAGTTAAATATTAAACAAGGAGTTAAAGTTGCAAAACTACAAACTGGTGTTTTATTGCGCGAGGGTATTAAAGAGGGATTTGTTATTACTCAAATTAACCATAAACCAGTACAAAGTTTGGAGCAAGTAAATAGTTTTTTAAGTAAACATAAAGGGGGAATTTTAATTGAAGGTGTATATCCAAATGGCTCCCGAGCATATTATGGATTTGGTTTATAATTTTTAAAATTTATATCCCGAAAATAATCGTAAAATACGTTTTATTTTCGGGATTTTTAATGTGTTTGAATATGAAAAATTATTTGTTTTTGCTGTTTTTTATAATTTTTGGTATCGTAAACGCTCAAACGATTTACGATGCTTCTGGTAGAAAAATGGGGAGAGTAAGTGGAGATAGTTTTTACGATGCATCAGGCAGGAAATTAGGTTATGTAAACGGAGATAAAGTATATGATGCTTCTGGTAGGTTGAAAGGGAAATTGAATAAAGATAGAATTTACGATGCTTCGGGAAGATTAATTGGACGAGTAAACGGAAGCAGTTTATTTAACGAAAGAGGAGGTAATGTAGGGCGAATAAATGGTGAATCCATATATAATTCTTCGGGCAAACTTATCGCAAAAACTTCAGGTTTAAGTAACAAAGAAATTGTATTGTTTTTTTATTTCTACAATTGATTTGATACCTCATTTTTATCCTATAAATCTTTGCAGAAAACTTTCCGCTCTTTGCGTGAAACCAATCAAAATAAAATAACTAAATAAGTTTATAATCTCTAACCTCTAAAATATATTCTGTACTTAAAGAATTATAAAAGTGTTCGTCGTGGCTAACTACAATCACTACACAATCATTTTTAATTTCTTGTAACAATAAAGCCAAATCTTTTTTATTTTCTCTATCCAAAAAATTAGTAGGTTCATCCAAAATTAACAATTGCGGATTTTTAAGTAACTGCCTGCACAAGGCTACTTTTTTAAATTCGCCATCGCTTAAATGATGAATAGATTTTTGTAACCATTTATCGATATGTAATTTTTGTATCCATTTGTGTTGTGCGGAATGTATGCCATATTGTAAATATTCCTCCACAGTAATATTAGGCATGGATGGCTTAAAATGATTTAAAAAACCAATTTTTTGCAAAGGTATATCGTGTAAAATTTCGCCCCCCAATACAGGTGTTAACCCGGCTAAAGTACGCACCAAACATGTTTTTCCTTCGCCATTTTTTCCGGTAATTACATAAATATTTCCGGAAGTAAATTGGAAGTTAATTTCCTGAATTAAAACACTTTGATATCCAATACTTGTATTTTTACACTTAATTTCCATGATATTTATTTTGAAATAAAAAGATAAAAATAATAGGTAAGGACAATAGCGATAAAATGGCATTAATAGGTAAAATTGTATCCCACAGTACGCCTCTGGTTAAAAAATCGGCAAATAAACATAAAATTCCGCCCCAAACAATACTTTGTTTAAATATAAACTGGTGGTTAGATTGTTTACTAATCATTTTAATAGCATTAGGAATAGCTACTCCAACAAATGCTAAAGGTCCTGCAAAGGCGGTAACAGTGGCAACTAAAATCCCAACAATTATAAATATATGCAATCGGTTTTTTTGCATATTATATCCCATCAATTGCAACTCATCTTTACCCAATAACAACAAATTAAATAAGTTGGTTTTTTTAAACGCAAAAACATAACTATAAATAGACACTATAGATAAAATACAAACCATTAACCAATTGGAATTATTAAAACTTCCCATTCCCCAAAAGGCAAAGTTTTGTATATTTTTAGATTGAGCAAATTTTATAAATATTTCGATAAAAGAAAAACTTACATAGCCCAGCAACAAACCAATTATCAAAAGTGTAGTAATAGATTTAAAAACCTTGTGGAAATACAATAAAACAAACAAAAACAACAAGGCACCCACAAAAGCAAAAAATAAAATAGAAATTTGAGGATACATAAAAGGTATATACGAGCCTAAAAATATACTAACTGCAACACCCAAACTTGCGCCCGAATTTATACCTAAAGTAGTTGGACCCGCCAAAGGGTTGTTAAAAACACTTTGCATCATTGCTCCACACAATGCCAAGTTTGCCCCACACAAAAAAGCCAAAAAACTCCTTGGTAAACGATCGTTAATCACCAACCATTTTTGCCATTCAAACTTCGAATTACCTTTAAAAATCTCCTCCCATTCTATAGTAATTGCTCCTAAACTTACATTTAAAATAAGCAAAAGTAAAAGTAGTACTAAACCGTATAAGGTAATTTTGTTCATAAACTACAAAAGTGGTTATAATCTTCACACTAAAGGTAAAAATTTTCGGGAGAAACTAAACGCATAAAATATATAGTTTTTTGGGTATCAAACAAAAAACGCCCGGTTGGGCGTTTTTTAATTAAAATTCTCGTTGGTAAAAGCTTAGTTTTTCGCCTTTTTGGGATTCGTTAAATTCTCCGTTGTTGTACACATGATTTCCGTTAACGAAGGTATGTATTACTTTGGATTTAAATGTATAACCCTCCAAAGGACTCCAACCGCATTTATACAAAATATTATCCTTTTTAACAGTCCATTTTTTATTTAAATCCACTAAAGTTAAATCGGCTGCATAACCCTCACGGATAAAACCACGATCGTTGATACCGTATAAAATAGCTACATTGTGACTCATTTTTTCTACGATTTTTTCCAACGAAATTTTTCCTTCGTGGTAAAACTCTAACATAGTAACCAAAGAATGTTGCACCAATGGCGCTCCTGACATAGATTGAAAATAAGGCTTATCCTTTTCCTCCCAAGCATGTGGAGCATGGTCGGTTGTAATAATATCAATTCTATCGTCCAAAACAGCAGCTAATAAACCATCTTTATCTTTTTGTGTTTTAATAGCCGGATTCCACTTAATTTTTTTTCCCAAACGTGCATAATCTTTATCGGTAAACCATAAATGATGTACGCTTGCCTCTGTTGTAATCTTTTTTTCCTCCAAAGGAATCGAATTATCGAATAAATCTGTTTCCTTAGCAGTAGATAAATGTAAAATATGTAAACGCGCATTGTGTTTTTTTGCCAATTCGATTGCACGAACTGTAGATTGGTAACAAGCCTCTTCGCTACGAATTATTGGATGCAATTCTACTGGAACATCATCACCATATTGTGCTTTAAATTTTTCTTCATTTGCCTCAATAATTGCTTCCAATTCCGAGTGTATAGCCAACATAGTTTTTGATTTACTAAATATTTTCTCTAGTATTTGCGGACTATCTGCTAATAAATTACCTTTTTTAGTAAAGTACAATCCATCATCTGTTAAACAAGGATATTTTGAGGTATCTGTAGCCAAAACCTCATCCACATTATCGTTATTGATACCCAACATAAAACAATAGTTTGCCAAAGATTTTTGTGCTGCAATACTATTTTTTTCCTCCACCAAAGCAGGAGTTAATGCATTAGGCACTGTATTGGGCATATCAAAAAAGGATGTAACACCTCCTGCAACAGCTGCGCGAGTTTCGGAATTTAAATCGGCTTTATGTGTTAAACCTGGATCTCTAAAATGCACTTGTCCATCTATAATACCTGGCATTAAATATAAACCCGTACCATCAATTTCTTCATCCACTTCTTCCTCAATTGGATCCTCAGAAATCTCCTGAATAATTCCGTTAAAAATCCAAACCGAAGCTGTATAAATTTCACCTTCGTTAACGATGTTTACATTTTGAATCGCTATACTTTTCGACATATTATCTATCTAATAAAGCCAAAATTTCTTCAAATTCGGCATTGTTTTTAAAATGAATTGTGATTTTCCCTTTACCCTTTTCATTTACATTTAAATCGATTTTTTTCTTTAACGAAGTTTGTAAATCGGATAAAATATTTTGATTTTGTAAGGATAAAACCGAAGTGTTTTTTTCTTTGGTTTTCACATCAATCTCAGTTGCTGCGTTTTTTTCTTGTTGTTTACTTTCTTTAATCCAATCCTCGGTTTGACGAACAGATAATTCTTGCGAAATAATTAAATCCAACAAATATAATTGGATTTCCACATCACTTAAAGCTAAAATTGCGCGTGCATGTCCAAATGAAATTTTATTTTCGATGATTGCAGATTGAATTTCTACAGGTAAGTTTAACAATCGCAATGTATTGGTAACCGACGAACGATTTTTACTAACTTTTTTTGCCAATTCTTCCTGTGTTAAATCACACTCATCAATTAAACGTTTGTAAGATAAAGCCACCTCTATTGCGTTTAAATCCTTACGTTGAATATTTTCTACCAACGCCATCTCCAACATACTTTGATCGTTGGCTACCCTAATATAAGCAGGAATTTTTGTTAATTCGGCTGCTTGCGAAGCCCTAAAACGGCGCTCACCTGATATTAATTGGTATTTGTTGCTATCTAATTTCCTTACGGTAATAGGTTGTATCAATCCATGCTCTTTAATAGATGCCGCTAACTCTAACAAAGCCTCTTTTTCGAACTCGGTTCGAGGTTGAAAAGGATTGGTTTCTATTAAACTAATATCAATTTCGGCAATGGAACCCGTTGAAGGCTCTGCATTATTTTCGTTATTTTTTCTAGATCTATTATAATCCGCCTCCGCATTGCCTAACAAAGCATCTAACCCTCTACCTAAAGCTTTTTTATTTCCACTCATTGTAATAAAATTTATTCGATAATTTTTTGCTCGTTGTCCATTGCAGTTTGATTGATTTTTTGCAACAACTCACGTGTTAAATTTAAGTAATTAATTGCTCCTTTTGAAGTTGCATCATGCATAATTACGGATTGTCCATGACTAGGTGCTTCGCCTAATTTTGTGTTACGTTGCACAATGGTATCAAAAACCAAATCCTGAAAGTGCATTTTAATTTCCTCCACTACTTGGTTATGCAAACGCAACCTTCCATCATACATAGTTAAAACAATTCCCTCAATATATAAATCCTCGTTTAAACGTGTTTGAACAATTTTGATGGTATTTAATAATTTACCCAACCCTTCCATTGCAAAATACTCGCATTGCACTGGAATAATTACCGAGTTAGAAGCCGTTAAAGCATTAACCGTTAACAAACCTAATGAAGGTGAACAGTCGATTAAAATAAAATCGTAATTTTTCTCTATTTTACTTAACACCAAACGCATCATTTTTTCGCGATTTGGCAAATTAATCATTTCCAACTCCGCCCCTACTAAATCAATATGTGCTGGTAAAATTTCCAAATTTGGTGTTTCGGTTTTTAAAATTACGTCCTTTGGCTCCGATTCCTGAATCAAACATTCGTAAATACCATTGGTAATATTTTGGGGATCAAAACCCAAACCAGATGTAGAATTTGCCTGTGGATCAGCATCTACCAATAAAACTTTTTTCTCCAAAACTGCTAAACTTGCCGCTAAGTTAATTGCGGTTGTAGTTTTTCCCACACCTCCTTTTTGGTTAGCAATTGCTATAATTTTTGCCATTGATTGATATTATAATGTTAATTGTGAACCAATTTTCGTTAGCTATTTTTTAAATTTTTAAATCTAAAATTGATGAATTAATTATCATTTTGTGCATAATAAGTTAATTGCATTAACAGTTAGATTTTATTGATAATTTTTAACAAGCAAACGGAAAGTTTATCACTTACATTTGCAAAAATAAAACAATAGGGTGGTTGTGAAAGACGGATTTATGAACATTTTTAAAATCATTGTTAATAACTTTTATGGTAACTATAATTTCTGGAACGAATAGAGCGAATAATCAAACAATTAAGTTCGCAAAACATTATCAAAACTTGTTGAAAGATTATTCTGTTGAATCGCAATTATTGGATTTAACAGATTTACCTCATGATTTTTTATTTACTGCTTTGTATGGTAAGGTAAATGAAAAATTTAATGCGATTACCGAAAAATATATTTACAACGCTAATAAAATTGTAATTGTATCACCAGAATATAACGGCTCTTATGCTGGTATTGTAAAAGCTTTTATTGATGGTTGGAATCCTAAAAAGTTAAGCGGACAAAAAGTGGCTTTGGTAGGAGTTGCATCCGGCCGACAAGGGAATATGCGTGGTATGGACCAATTAAGCAATGTAATGAACTATTTACAGCTTACAGTTGTACCCAAAAAAGTAGCTATTTCACAAGTTAATTTAATTTCTAACAACGAGGGTTTTAACCCTACCGAGGAAATTAATAATTTTTTACACACACAAATAAAAATGTTGTTGAGTTAAAAATTAAGTAACTGATTTAAAGTGATTTAAAAAATTAAAATAACATTTCGGAATTAAAATCATACATTTCAGTAACCAATTTATTCTGTTCGTCGTATTTAAATGCAAGTTACAATTATAAGTAATTATTTTTGCAATGTACTTCAATACAACATCAAACATAACTTAAAAAAAGAGAGGAAATTAGGCCGTCCTCTCTTTTTATTTTATCTCCAAACTCAATTTTCATTTGGTTAGTATTTGACTAATTTTAGTTAAAGAAATATGTACATTTCTTTTATCTTAAAAAATCATTAATTTAAATATTTATCTTTGCGCCATGAATAGAAAAAAGGTTGATTTTTTAGTTATTGGCTCTGGGATTGCAGGTTTATCATTTGCTTTAAAAGTTAGCAACAAATATAGTGTTTGTGTAATTAATAAAAACGTAGCTAACGAAACAAATACTTCCTATGCACAAGGAGGAATTGCATCTGTTTGGGACAAAGACGATTCTCCAGAAAATCATTTTAACGACACCATGATAGCTGGTTCGTATTTAAATGATGAAAATATTGTGCGCATTGTTGTAAATGAGGCGAAAGATAGAGTTAAAGAATTGATTGAATGGGGTGCCAAATTTGATAAATCGGGTAAAGAATATGATTTAGCTATTGAAGGTGGACATTCTGCAAAAAGAATTTTACACCATAAAGATATCACAGGTAGAGAAATACAAAGGGCTTTACTAGAAAAATGCCATCAACAAAAAAACATCGAAATAATAGATGATTTTTTTGCATTAGATATTATTACTCAGCACCATTTAGGCGAAAAAATTACACGAAAAACTCCTGATATAGAATGTTTTGGAGCTTATGTAATAGATAAAAAAAGCGGTGTAGTTCATACTATTTTATCCAAAAAAACTATTTTGGCTACTGGTGGCGTTGGTATGGTTTACGCCTCAAGCACCAATCCTGTAATTGCAACGGGCGATGGAATTTCCATGGCTTACAGGGCAAAAGCAGAAGTAAAAGACATGGAATTTATCCAATTTCATCCCACTGCTTTATACAACCCTGGCTCCTACCCTTCCTTTTTAGTTTCGGAGGCTGTTAGGGGATTTGGCGGAATTTTACGTAATCATTTAGAGGAAGATTTTATGGTGAAATACGACGACAGAGGCTCCTTAGCTCCAAGAGATGTTGTTGCAAGATCCATTGATAGCGAAATGAAAACTTATGGTATTGATCATGTTTTTTTAGATTGTACCCATTTAAACATGCGCGAGTTTAAAGCTCATTTTCCTAATATTTACGCAGAGTGTATAAAAATTGGTATCGATCCTGCTTTTGATTTTATTCCAGTTGTTCCTTCACAACACTATTGTTGCGGAGGTATCAAAGTAGATGAATTTGCTCAATCTTCAATCCATCATTTATACGCTATTGGCGAAAGTGCTTGCACTGGTTTGCATGGCGCAAATCGTTTAGCAAGCAACTCATTGTTAGAAGGGTTAATTTTTGGTCATCGTGCGGCTTTACATGCCTTAGAAGATATTGAACAAATTAATTTTAATGTAAATATCCCTGATTGGGATGCAAGTGGAACGGAAGCAACTGAAGAAATGGTATTAATTACCCAAAGTATAAAAGAAGTTCAAACTATCATGAGTACTTACGTAGGTATTTTACGAAGTGATTTACGTTTAAAAAGGGCTTTAGATCGTTTAGAGATTATTTATAGAGAGACCGAAAGTTTATATTTAAAAACTACTCCAAGCGCCGAATTATTTGAAGCGCGCAACATCATTAATGCAGCGTATTTAATTATAAAATTTGCAATGCAACGCAAAGAAAGTATTGGTTTACATTATTCTTTAGATTATCCGGTTACAGAAAATAAGTAATTGATACAAAATTGTTGGTAATTTTACACTAAAATGGCAAAATTTATGCTGTAAATAGTATTATTTTGCACTTCTTTTCGTTAATATTAATATGATAATCAAAAAATACCTCTTACTTTTAACACTTCCATTACTTCTTGTAATTTTTGCAGGTACACAATCACATAAAAAAAACGAAAATAATTCATTAATTATTTCTACGGATAAAGCTGAGCAAAATATAAGCTCACTAAATTACTATCCAAAAAGAGAATTTAGAGCTGCTTGGGTAACTACTTTTACCAATTTAGATTGGCCTTCTGTTCAATCTCGTACTCAATCCTCCGAAGTTCAAAAAAAAGAATTTATTACCCTTTTAAACCAGTTCGAAAAAGCTAAAATTAATGCCGTAATTGTGCAAGTAAGAGCTGCTGCAGACGCCTTTTACCCTAGTAAAATTGTACCTTGGAGCGCTTGGTTAACTGGCGAACAAGGCAAAGCTCCTCAACCTTATTATGATCCTTTAAAATTTATTATTGAGGAATGCCATAAACGTAACATGGAATTTCATGCTTGGTTTAATCCTTTACGTGCTGTTTCGCACAAAAAATTTAGCAGCGTAACACCTAATCATATCAGCAAAACTAAACCAGATTGGTGCTTTTTATACGATGAAACTATTTATTTTAACCCAGGAATTCCAGAAGTGCAACAGCATATTGTTGAAGTAATCAAAGAGGTGGTGAAAAATTACGATGTTGATGGAATTCATTTGGATGATTATTTTTATCCATATACCGTTCGTAATATGGGTATTCCAGATACGGCAACTTATAAAAAGCATGCCGATAATATGTCGATTGGCGATTGGCGCAGAAATAATATTAACACTTTAGTAAAAAGCATTGCCGATAGTATTAAAACTATAAAACCTTATGTTAAATTTGGCGTGAGTCCTTATGCTGTATGGCGAAATAAAAAACAAGATCCTAAAGGCAGTGAGTCTAATTCTGGACAAACCAGTTACGATAATTTATACTGTGATACAAAATTATGGATGGATAAGGGTTGGTTGGATTATATAGCGCCACAATTGTATTGGAACAACGATAACATTTATGCTGGATTTAAAAACTTAATGGATTGGTGGGTAAGCAAAAGTAAAAATCGTCATTTGTATATTGGACACGCAGCTTACAAGTTAAATTTAAAAGATAAACAAGGTTATCCTACCTCAGAATTAATTAGTCAGATTAATCAAACCCGCGACAAACAAGAAATACAAGGAAACATTTATTTTAGAGCCGAAGCATTTAGAGATAATTATCAAAATTTTATTGAGAAATTTGAAGAAACAATTTATAAATACCAATCCATCATCCCAACAATGCCTTGGTTAGATAGCGTTCCTCCTTTAGAACCACAAAATTTTAAAAAGAAAATAATATTAGGAGATTTTATAGAAATGCAATGGCAAAAAACCAAAAGCAAAAATCCTCAAGACACTGCACACTATTACATTATTTACCAAACCACATTTAAACCTAATTCGGTAGAGGATTTGGGTGCTGAACACATTTTATCTATTCAAAAATCTACCAAATACACAGCCATTGTTCCTAAAGAAAAAACATATTTTTCCATTACTGCAGTGGATAGATTACACAACGAAAGTGAAAAATTTGTAGGTTTTTATGTGGAGGGTTTAAAATAAAAAACTCAAGAAAATTTCTTGAGTTTTTTATTTATCCTAAGTATTTTGATAAAGCTCTTCGCCTAGCTTCAACCTTTAATTTTTTAATTCCTTTTTCCTTAATTTGTCTAACCCTTTCCCTTGTTAAACCAACTTTTTCGCCAACTTCCTCTAAAGTAAAAGTATCTTTTCCGTTCCCTCCAATTCCGTAATATAATTTAATTACTTCAGCTTCTTTTTTACTTAAACTAGATAAAGCAATTTTGATATCATCTTTTAAGGATTCTTGCATAATTTCAAAATCAGGCCGCATAGTATTGTCGTCATCACTCATCAATTCATACATATTCCCCGAGTCCTCATCTGCCATTAAAGGCGCATCCATTGAAACGGAACGGATATTTTGTACTAATGAAGCATCTACCTCATCCGGATGAATATCTAAACTTTCGGCAATTTCCTCAACAGAGGGTTCTCTTTCGTGTAATTGTTCCAAATTACTATAGGCTTTAACTACTTTATTAATTACACCAATTTTGTTTAAAGGTAAGCGAACAATTCTTGCCTGATCGGCTAATGCTTGTAAAATACTTTGTCTAATCCACCAAACAGCATACGAAATAAATTTAAAACCTTTGGTTTCATCAAAACGTTCAGCAGCTTTAATTAAACCTAAATTTCCTTCATTAATTAAATCGGGCAATGTTAAACCTTGATTTTGATATTGTTTAGCAACCGAAACCACAAAACGCAAATTGGCTTTTGTTAGTTTATCCAAGGCTTTTTTATCGCCAGCACGAATTAATCTTGCCAATTCCACCTCCTCCTCGGCTGTAATCATTTCTACCCTGCTAATCTCTAAAAGATATTTATCCAATGAAACACTTTCTCTATTGGTAACTTGTTTCGTTATTTTTAACTGTCTCATAGCCTAAATTTTAGTGGAAATATTATAGATTATAGTGTGTATAACGTACTAAAACACGTTTAGTTTCATAAAACATTTGTTTTATAATTTAAATTTTATTAAAAGAACCTTGTTAGTTTATAAAAAAACTATTTCCTTGTTAATTTTTTAAAATTTCAGAACAACAAAAGTGTTTTGTTTTACATTTGGTTTAAAAAATTAAACAATGAATATATTTTGGTTTAGAAGAGATTTAAGGTTAAACGATAATCATGGCCTATATTTAGCCGCTACAAAAGATAATATACTTCCTCTATTTATCTTTGATACGGATATTTTGGATAAATTAGACGATAAATCAGATGCTAGATTAAGTTTTATATACCAACAAATTTGTACTTTACATCAAAAATTAAATGGGAAATTTTTAATTAAAATAGGCAAACCTTTAGAGATTTTTAAACAATTATGTGAAGAGTTTAAAATAGAGGAAGTTTTTACCAATAAAGATTACGAACCTTATGCTCTACAGAGAGATTTAGAAGTAAAAAGCTTTTTATTATCCAAAAATATAACTTTTACAGCTGTTAAAGATCAAGTAATTTTTGAAGAAAATGAAGTTGTTAAAGCTGATGGGAAGCCTTATACAGTATTTACGCCTTATAAAAATGCGTGGCTTAAAAAATTTAGTTCAATCAACACATTAGCATTTGAAAGTGAAAGTATTGTTTATAAAACTACATCGAAACAATTTCCATTAATACAATTAAGCGATTTAGGTTTTAAAACCTCAAGAATTACAATTCCATCATTTAATATCACAGATGAAATAGTGAAAAATTACCACGAAACCCGAAATATTCCACATTTAAATGCTACTACATTTTTAGGAACTTACTTGCGATTTGGTGTTGTTTCTGTTCGTGAAATGGTAAAAATCATTCAATATAAAAATGAAACACTATTATCTGAACTCATTTGGAGAGAATTTTTCATGCAAATTTTATTTCATTTTCCGCATGTTGTACAACAAAGTTTTAAGGCAAAATACGATCAAATTGTTTGGAAAAATAATGAAGACCAATTTGAAAAATGGTGTACAGGAACTACTGGCTATCCTATTGTTGATGCAGGAATGCGACAATTAAATGAAACTGGCTACATGCACAACCGAGTAAGGATGGTAACTGCAAGTTTTTTAGTAAAACATTTATTAATAGATTGGCGATGGGGAGAAGCTTATTTTGCCAAAAAATTATTAGATTTTGAACTTTCGGCAAATAATGGTAACTGGCAATGGGCAGCAGGATGTGGATGTGATGCCGCACCTTATTTTAGAGTTTTTAATCCGTATGAACAACATAAAAAATTTGACCCACAATCCAAATATATCCAAAAATGGGTTCCAGAATTTAATGATTTCACTTACCCCAAACCCATTATAGAACACAGCATTGCAAGAAACGAAGCGATTGCACATTACAAAAAATATCTTGGAGAATAATAAGTATATTTACAAGATAAAAAATCCTATATGTTTGAAAAATTTAAAAAATGGGGAATTAAGATTTTAAAAACTAAACTTACTTTACGCGTTTTTTTAATTGTTTTATTTTTTATTGCATTATCGCCATTTATTAGCAAACTAAAATTTGGGTATGAATGGATTTACACAGATGTTAAGGCTGTAAACCACACCGGATATTTTACAATCCGACATGATTTTAGGCGAACAGTTTGGCGAAATGAAAATCTAAATATAGAATTTGAAGGAAACTTAGGTTTTGCCGAACCTATTGGCACAAAAGCAAAGGCTATACTTTTACCCGATCATCCCGACGAAAGTTTCTTTTTAAATTTCCAATCTCTATACCTTAACAATCGTGGATTTATAGCTTTGGTTTTATCTATTTTTTGGTTTATTCATTATTACATCAATGCACATTTAAAACTTTGAGGTACAATTTTAAAATCATTCACCACTAATAATCAGGATATTAGTTTGCTTAATTGGTTTGTTTTAAAATGTCCAGCTTTTGTCTATTAAGCAATTTAAAATAAAATAAACTAAATGCGTAAATTTATTTATGCAAAAAATTATAGCAATACTATTTTTAACATTATGCATTAGTTTTAAAACTTTTGCACAAAACAATTGTGCTGTAACATCTAATTACAAAAAAGTATTGTGTGAAAAAGATACTGCCATAGTAAATATCGAACCCAAAAATGCCAATATTTTTTGGTACAACAGCAATAAAGAAAAAATAGATACAGGAGTAATATTTAAGCCCTACATAACACAACAAACCACATTTTATTTAATACACAAACAAGATTTAGGAAATGAATTGATTGTAAATGGAGATTTTGAACAAGGGAATAGTTTTTTTCGATCCGATTACTACCAAAAATGCAATCCTGGATATTTACCACAAGGTGCTTATTGTATAAGCAATACCAGTACACAATTTTATTCCACATGGACCGGATGTAAAGATTTTAAAAATTCAAATGGTAATTTTTTAGTATCAGACGGAGCAAGTATCCCCAACCAAAAAATATGGTGTCAAACAGTAAACGTTGAGCCAAATCAGGAATACGCTTTTTCGGCATGGATTACAACATTAATCAGTGTAAACCCACCTGTGATGCAATTTTCGATCAACGGAAAATTATTAGGTGAAGCATTTAAAAGCAACGATACACCCTGTAAATGGGAAGAATTTTTTCAGGTTTGGAATTCAGAAAATGAAAATACAGCAGAAATTTGTATTGTGAATCAAAATATTGAAGGAGATGGAAACGATTTTGCAATTGATGAAATATCATTAAAAAAAACGTGTATTTATGAAGATTCTATTAAAATAAAAATAGATGAACCTTTAAAAATTGATTTAGGTGAATCGCCAAAAATTTGTGAAGGTGAATTTCATAAACTAGAAAATATAGAAACAAACCCTATAAAAACTACTAACAAATGGAGTACCTCCGAAACTACTGAAACTATTCATATACAAAGCCCAGGGAAATATTGGTTAGAAATAACAAATGAATATAATTGTAAAGCAAAAGATAGTATAGAAGTTTTAGAATACAATAGTCCGATTAGCCTATTAGGAAATGACACCAATATATGTTTTGCAGTTTCAGGATTTTTAGAATTGTATGCTGGGGAAGCTAAAAATATTACATGGACTAAACATAACAGTATATTAAGTGATAATAATATTATCAAAATTACAAATGGTGGAGAATATAAAGTAAGCCTAAGCAATGGAAGAAACTGTACAACTGAAGATTACATTTTTATCGACACTCTTTGCTCCGATGTGATATTTTTTCCGAATGCATTTACACCCAATAACGATTTAATAAATGATGAGTTTAAAGCTTACAGTATTCAAACTTACTTTTACGAATTATTAATTTATAATCGTTGGGGAAATTTAGTTTTTAAAAGCAATGATATTCATGAAGGATGGAATGGGAATTATCAAAATAATCCAGTTCCACAAGATGTGTATGTTTACAAATGTACCTATGAGATTGTAAATAGTGACATACAAAAAATAACCCGAAAAGAAAAAATTGGAATATTTACTTTGTATAGATAAGTGAATTATAAACCCATTAAATCACTCATACCAAAATATCCATTTTTCCCCACCATAAACTCCGCTGCCAAAACCGAACCCATTGCAAAACCTTTACGATTATGTGCAGTGTGCTGAATAAAAATTTCATCGATAGGCGAAGAATAAGTGATATTGTGCGTACCAGGAACCAAACCTTCACGCTTAGAAATAATTGGTAACTCATTTGAGAGATTTGAAGCTTGATTTACCCATTTTTTTTGCGGATAAGCCTCTATAATTCCTTCAGCCAAGGTAATCGCAGTTCCGCTAGGCGCATCTAACTTTTGTGTATGATGAATTTCTTCCATTACCACAGAATAATCTGGATATTTAGCCATTAATTTTGCTAATTTTTTATTGATTTCGAAAAATATATTTACCCCAACACTGAAATTACTAGCGTAAAATAATCCTTTTTGTTTGGTTTTACATTGCTCCACACAATAATCCAATTTATCCAACCAACCAGTAGTACCCACAACAACAGGAATACTAGCCTCAAAACACAACTGAATATTAGTAAATGCTGTATCAGGAGTACTAAATTCTATAGCAACATCTGCTTTTTTTAAATTCTCAATCGTTAAATCAGCTAAGTTAGCTTTACCAATTTTTAATACAACTTCATGGTTTCTATGTAAGCAAATTTGTTCAATTTCCTTACCCATTTTACCATAACCTAACAACGCAATTTTTAACATAAATACTATTCTGTATAAATAATTTCCGAAACACCCGGTATTTTACCAACCACCCTAAATTCAGTTCTTCTGTTTTTTTGTCGGCCTTCAGGATTATCCGATCCATCAGCATTTTCATTAGGCGCAATTGGAAAATCTTTACCGTAACCTTTAGCTTTTAATCTTTTTTTATCTATCCCTTTAGATATCAAATAATTAACTGCACTTTCGGCTCTTTTTTGCGATAAAGTTATGTTATATGCTTTAGCACCCTTACCGTCCGTATGAGAACCAATTTCGATAATGATAGATGGATTTTCTTTCATAATAACCAATAAAGTAGTATCCATTGTTTTTTTAGATTCGGGCAATAAATCATATCCATCAAATTCGTAATAAATATTCGGAATCACAATGGGTTTATTGGTTAGGGCAGTTAAACTAAAATCATGTTTTAAAGTATCACTGTCTTCATACTTAAAAGTAGATAACTCTCTAGAAGTAGCATAATGCGTAGAGTCTGTTAATTTCAAAATATAATTTCTATCTTTTTTTAAAGGTAAAAAGTATTTCCCTTGTTTATCAGTTACAATTGTTCTAACTAAAGTAGGCTCAGCGGTATCCGTTTTTAAATATAATGCTATTTCCACTCCAGGAACAGTAACTGTAGTATCTCTATTAATATGAGCATGTTCATCAGCTTTCAACAACTCGGTAACTTCACCCTTAACTGCTAAATACACCTTGCTTCTTTCTCTAAAATGGTAAATATCATCACAACAAGTTGCGTTTTTAAGCGAAACACCCCCTTCTCTGTTGGATACAAATAAACCTTCGGCATTATCTTCAAAAGTTACATAATAAAAATCATCAACCGATGAATTGATAGGATAACCAATATTTTTTGGTTCGGACCATTTAGATAAAGAACCTTGCGTTTCGAAAATATCTAAACCACCTAAACCCGGCCAACCTTCGGAGCTAAAAAATAAAGTTAAACTGTTACGGTCAAAAAATGGCGTAAATTCATCAAAAGGCGTATTGATGTTTTTCCCTGCGTTTTTTGGATCCTTAAATTCCTTTTTTTTGTAATTATACTCCGCAAACCATAAATCCATTCCTCCCTTTCCTCCTTCTCTATCAGAGATAAAATATAAAACTTCTTCTCCCTTAGAATTTGTTCCAACAGTTGGTTGAGTGGTATTAAAACCTTTCACGTTAATAGGTTCAGGCAATTCAAAAGGAGCTTTCCATTTACCATCTTCTTTAAAAGTTTTATAAATCGCACAAGTTTTTCTATTTTCACCTTGTTTTTTCATACATCTGGTAAAATAAAAAACATTAGTATCTAAGCCAAAAGTACCGTTACCATTATCCGATAACATATCGTTAAACGGTCCATCTAATTCGCCGTTATAAGTCCAATTTCTACCATTTTTTCTAGCTTTATAAAACTTTCTAACTACTTTAAATTTAGTTGTATCCTCTGTATTATAATAAATTAAAGTATCGGAACGTAAAGAAGCAAAAATAAAAGCATCTTTTCCGTAAGGCATAGGCGAAAACTCAACATGAGCTTTGTTTATGGAAGTATCTACATGATTGATTACAAAATTTAAAGTATCCTGTAAAATTTTTGGTGCAGCTTTACAAGTAGCCAATAATGCAGTAACTAATTTTTTGTATTCATCTTTATCCTTTTCTTGATAATCCTTTTTAAACTTGTTTAAATTGGTTTCCGCTTCTTTATACTTACCGTTATAAATTTGCATAGTTGCCAAATAATAAGTTGCTAAAACGGCATTATTTTTTTGTAAATTTACTACTTGTTGATAGTAAATTTCGGCTTTAGCATAATTTCGAGAAGATTTATAAGCATGAGCCAAATCCATCAATTGTTCATCTTTATTAGGCTTTAATTCGTTAAATCTTTCTAAATAAGTAATTGTTGCATAATGATCGCCCATAGCTTGCGTTTTTTTGGCAGCTTTTTTTAAATGTTTTGGTCCAGAGTTAAAAATAGTAGAATCTATTTGTGCCTTAGAACTAAGGACAATCAACAAAAATCCTAAAAGAAATATCGATATTTTTTTATAATCTATCACAAGGAACACTAATTATATTTGGAGTTGTACGTTTAGCAATATAAATTATAGACAATTCGAATGCCCCACGATAATGCGTAATTGAAGAAAGTGGAGATATATTAAAATCGTAACTTATACCCACTTGAAACTCTTTAACTTTACCACCCACAATTAAAGCAAAAGCATCATAATTTCTACTAAAACCATCCCTAAAAGACACCGCACCAAAAATTTCGGTTAGTTGAACTTTATTTGGATTTAAATAATGTTTAGCCATTGCACCAAATAACATTTCCGAAGCTTTATTTTGATTCATCCATAAAATTGTTGGCGTGATAGTCCATTTAGGATTAATCATAAAATTTAAACGAGCATCATATATAGAACGTAACTTTAATTTGCTATCCGTATCACCCAAAAATGTTTCTCTAGGTTGAGTAACATGCATCCATGACCCACCAATTTCAGGGAAAAATTTATCACTTAATTTTTTACCCCATGTAGCACCTAAATTTAAATCAGGTAAATAACTATTGTTTCGATTAAAAGCTTGATTAGTTGGTAAAGAATTATCAAAATCACCATTTACATTATTGTACTGATCTGGAAAAGTTAACTTACGTAAATTCACACCTTTATGTAATAAACCAGATTGAATACCTAAGGAAATTAAATTTCCTTTCCAGTTAAAATTGTGCGCAAAAGAAAGCAATAATTTATTTTGAGTTAAAAAAGCAACACCACTATTGTCGTGTAAAAAAACAGCACCTAAACTCCATTTGCGATTAAAAAATTCGAAATTTTGGTCGTAACTAATAGCCGAAGTAGTAAATTGATTACTCATAATAGCTCCCCATTGAGAACGGTAATTACCAACTATCCTATAATCTCCATCAAACCTTCCTGTGTAAGAAGGATTATAGTTTAATGGTGAAAAATAATATTGAGTTAGATGAATATCCTGAGCGTTTAAAAAGTGAAACGAACAAAATAAAAATAACAATATAGAATAAAATTTTACCATAAATAGTTTCTACCTTTTTGTAACACCTCAACCATTCTATTATATTGTTGCACTGAAAAATGGTACTGGCAACCAACTGTGTAAAGCGACATTAAATTACAAACATCAGGAGTATAATAATCACCATTAGCATCTCTTGGATTTCCAATTAAATTACAATTAGCATTAACAGAACCACCTGGGTCTGCTGCAGTATCACAAATTCTATCACCAGCCGTTAAACAATTACTTCCATCAACCAATTCTTGCCCATCACCAATAGTAAAATTTAACCCTAAATATCTTCCCATTAATCTTGCAATATTTCTAGTTTGAGTTGTACAAGGTTTATTTAAAAATATTGCATCTCTAAACACAGTTTCTGTAGGAACAATAGTATCTCCCAAAGAAGCATTACCGCAAATAACAGGCGACATTAAATAATCGGCTACTAAATACAAATTAATTTTATTTTTAACATTAAACTTCGTAACCAACTCAATATCTTTTTCTAGATAAATTAATGAATCTAAACGATTATTTAAAATTGTATCTACAGCACAAAACTGAAAATCCACACCTATTGGAGCAAAATATTCGTTTAATTCATTTAACATTAAATTTAAATTCCCCATTTGAACATTTGTTTGTCCAAACTTGTCTGTTAAAATATGTAAATGAATGGGTAAAGTTTTAGGATAAAACTTTTCAACGCCCTTAAAAACCTTAGGATTTACCTGAGAGAATATTAAGTTAGGAATAAAGATAATAGCAAGTAAAAATTTTCTCATATTCATATCGAAATTCAAATATATAACTAAAATTTTAAAAAGACTTTTTTTATAGCATGAATTTTTATATTACATTTGTTTATCTAAAAAAATGCTTTGAATCGTTTGTTAAAATACTTAAACCGAAATTTGTTAATATTATTGTTGCTAGGCGCAGTAATAACAAAAGCGCAAACTGTAAATAAAACACAGGGTTGTGCACCTTTAACTAATGTAAATTTCACTTCTCCAACACCAGGAAACTGGAATTTTGGAAATGGCTCTAGCTCCATTAATCAAACCAACGCAACTGCCAATTATGGAAAGCCTGGTAATTATATCGCAACATTTAGTCAGGGAGGTACAGAAATATGGAGAGATACAATTGTAGTTTTTGGAAAGCCTTCTCCAATTTTTTCTCCTACCAACACCAGTGGATGTGTTCCTTTTACAACAACATTTAACAACTCGTCAGTTGGCGGAGGAGGAAGTGCTATAACAAAGCACGAATGGTCCTTTGGTGATGGAGGAACTAGTTTATTACAAAATCCAACATACACTTATACTATTATTGGAACATACGGAGTATCTTTAACTGTTACAGATGCTAATGGTTGTGATTCTGCAACAACTTTAAACAATTTAATAACTGTTGGTGCACCTCCAACAGCAAGTTTTACAACTACACCATCGCCTGCAAATTCATGTAACGCTCCGTTTCAAGTAAGCATAACCAATACTTCTACAAACTCTACTGGAGGAACAAATAACTTAAATTATGCATGGGATTTTGGAAATGGTGAAACCAGTAATTTAAGAGCCCCTAATCCTGTTACATATACGCAAAACGGGACTTACACTATTCGCCTAACTGTTAGCCAGGCAGGAAGCTGTTCCAGAGAATTTACCAGAAATGTTGTAATAGGTAGTCCAATTGCAAACTTTACTGCACCAGACACCATTTGTGTAGGTTCAACTCAACAACTTATTAATACATCATTAGGAGCAAACAGTTATCAATGGACAATAGGAAGCTCTAATTATGTAACATTTAATGCTACTCATACTTTTAACACGCCAGGATTACAACAAATAAGATTAGTTGCTAACTCTAATTTAGGCTGTTCCGGAGATACCATTAAAACAATATATGTAGATGCCGTTACTGCCAATTTTACCAGGACACCAAGTTATGTTTGCGACGAACCATTTTGTATTCAATACAACAGTACAGTTTCAAGCAATGTTTCCCAAATAAATTGGGATTTTGGTGGACAAGGAAACAGTACACTAGCTAATCCAAGATTTTGTTATCCTATAGACACCAGCGAATATTACATTCACAATAGAAAATTAATTAGTGTTAGGTTAACTGCATCAAATGCTAGAGGCTGTAGCGTGCAAAGAATTTACACAGACACAGTTTACCCTTTAACAGCCTTTTTTATTCCTGATGTTCATGAAGGTTGTGCGCCTTTAATCGTGAATTTCCAAGATTCAACTAGGTCGAGAGAAAATATTATAAGTTGGAATTACAATTTTGGTGATGGAAACTTTAGCAATCAAGAAAACCCGTCACACACTTTTACAACTCCAGGTGAATATTTAGTTGTATTGAATGTTCAAAATGCTGCAGGATGTAGAGATACTTCCTACCCTGTTTTGATTAAAGTTGGAGAACCTGTCGGACAATTAAATTTTAATATTTCACCTACTACAGTTTGTATTGGTGATACCGTAACTTTTACAGATACCAATAACAATCCAAATATTAACTTTGTTTACTTTGATGTAGAAGGCATGCAAAGTAAAGGATGTAAAAATGGAACTGAACAATTTTTTGTTCCAACAAATTCCATAGGAACAAAGGATGTAACTTATAAAGTAAATTACAATGGTTGTTTATCCGAGAGAACCGTTACAGATGCTATAACCATAAATGGATCCGTTAGCGAATTTCATTTTATTGGAAACTGTAGCACTCCACTTACCTATTCATTTGTGCATAATATTCAAGGTGCAAGTTCTTGGCAATGGAATTATGGAGATGGCAACACCAGTGGAAATTTAACAACTGGAGATACCATAACGCATACTTATGGAAATACCGGAAATTATACAGTTACACTAACCACACAAAGTAACGGCTGTCCGAACCAAGAATTTACACAACAAGTAAAAGTTAGAGAAGTTCAAGCAATAATTACTCCTCCAGGTACATTGTGTGCCGATGTAGATTATGTAATTAATGCAAACAATACTGTTGATGCAGAATCGGATTGTAATACAGCATATCATTGGGATCGAGGACCAAAAACACCAGTTACCATTACAGGTTCTCCAAATAATACATTTAGATTTACCAGTACAGGAAATGCTTTAGTTAGATTAATTGCAAAAGACATTAATGGATGTAAAGATACAGCAACTATTAGTGTTAGAGTAACGGATGTTGATGCTGGTATAAGTGCAGATAAAATTACAGGATGTATGCCTTTAACTGTAAATTTCACCGACACAACTAAATCTGATTTCCCTATTACAAGTTACTCTTGGAGAGTGGGTAATACAATTATTAGTAATAGAGACACCGCAAAATTAGTATTAACCAATGTAACTGTTCCTTCCACAACAGTTAGATTATTTGTACAAGATTCATTAGGTTGTAGAGATACTACTCAAATTGTCATTTCTCCAATTTTACCTGATACTTCATTTACAGCTAACTTAGTAAATAGATGTGCTGGAGATTCGATTTTATTTACTCCATCAAACAGCGGAAGATTGGCAAGTTTTGCATGGAATTTTGGTGATAATACACCTATAAGAAATGGGCGACCAATACGCCATGCATATTCAGCTGGAGGAATTTATACTGTAACTTTAACCGTAACCGATACCAATGGTTGTACAGGAACTAGAACAAGATTAAATTATATAACTGTACAAGATTACCCACAAGCAGGATTTACCACATCTTTAAATAACACATTTACTGCTTGTTATCCAGCAAACGTTCAATTTAATGATACATCTGTGAGTTTGACAACATCCACCCGAACTTGGGATTTAGGTACAGGTGGAGCTGTTGTTGCCAACCCGAGTGTTGGTACAACTTACAACGCCCCTGGTATTTACAAAACATCATTAATTAGAGCTACAAGTTTTGGATGTAGAGATACTGCTGTTGTAAACGTTAACATTATTGGACCAGTTGCTAATATTGAAATCGACAAAAATAATTTATGTGTTGGCGAATCAATTACATTATCTATTCGAGATTCATCAAATGTTAGTTCATTTGCATGGGATTATGGTGATGGAACCAACGCTATAAATACCAATCCTACAACACATCGTTACAACGCTTATCCAGTTGGAGGAAGTACTGTTGTTCAGCTAATTATGTACACCAAAGATTCTGTATGTTCTGCAACAAGAAATCAAACAATAAACATTCGTGAAGTTGAGGCAAGATTTACCGTTTCCGACTCCATTTTATGTATCAGCAATCCATTAAGTATTTCAAATAATTCTTTGGGTGCAGATGTTACCAGTTGGACATTTAGCAACAATCAAAGTTCGATGGATTTTAATCCTGGACCAATTGATTTTACTGCAACTGGACCTTATAATATTCGATTAATTGTGGAAAATTCGGCGTTTGGATGTATCGACACTTTAATTCGAACTGGTTTTGTTGTAAACAATCCTATAATAAATAATGTAAATGATGCTGATATTTGTAGAAATGATTCCGTATTTTACCAAGTTACTGGTGCTGTAAATTATGCTTGGGAACCATCTGTTTACGCATCAAATCCAAATGCTGCCAACACATATTTATTCCCTGATTTAACCACTACATTTACATTAACGGCTACAGATATTAACGGTTGTACTTCTGTAGTTACTCCTACAGTTTCCGTTATTCAACCAATCAGTACTATTTTTGCCGAAGATACTTGTGTTGTAGTTGGAGATGTTTTTTCAATTGGACAAAACTTAGGTCCGCAATATAATTATAGATGGAGTGGCAATAATACTTCATGGATTAATTGTTTGACCTGTCCTGTTTTGGAAAATCAAAGAATAACAAAAGAACTTGGTAACCTACAATTAACCTTAACATATACTGATAGTTTATCCTGTTTTAACAATAAAATAGAATTTGAATTGTGTATTTTACCAAGTTACAAAGTAAGTTTACCAGATGGATTTTCGCCTGATGGAGACAATATAAATGATGTAATTAAAGTTAGAGGGCATGGAATAAAAGAACTATTAGAGTTTAAAATTTACAATAGATGGGGTGAATTGGTTTATGAAGGCAAGGATATCAATCAAGGATGGGATGGTGTTTACAAAGATGCACGACAAGGTTCCGAAACTTTTGTTTATCAAGTAACTGTTTTATACTTAAACGATAAAACCGAGAGTAAATCTGGATCATTTACATTAGTTAGATAAAATATAAAACCTTTGGTAAAACAAAGGTTTTTTTATTAAAACCATTCCCAAATGCAAAGAGAAATCATTATAACAAAAGATGGTTCTTCATCCATTTTTGTTCCTGAACTTAACGAAACCTATCACTCTATTCATGGCGCAAAAAACGAAGCTATTCATGTATTTATCCAAATGGGGTATCATAAATTAGTTGACAAATTTCAACCTTTAAAAATATTAGAAATTGGTTTAGGTACCGGATTAAACGCATGTTTAACTTTAGCCGAAGCGCAAAAAAACAAACACTCCATTCAATACACTGCAATTGAAAAATATCCAGTGCATTTAAACGAACTTAAATTATTAAATTACACCGATTTTTTATCTTCGGAGGATTTAAATTGGATACATGAAAGCGATTGGAGCAAAACAGTACAACATCCAAAAAACAATTTTACACTTTTAAAACTACCCATTGATATTGCAGATATTCCTTTACAAGAAATTTATAATTTAATTTATTTCGATGCCTTTGCGCCAAATAAGCAACCTAAAATGTGGACTAAAGAAATTTTAGGTACAATGTATAAAATTTTGCTCCCTAATGGATTACTAACCACTTACTGTTGTAGAGGGGAAGTAAAACGAACTTTACAAGAAGTTGGTTTTAAAGTAGAAAAAGTTCCTGGTCCGCCTGGAAAAAGAGAAATGATTAATGCTTGGAAAATATAAATCTGAATTAATCATGCGTTTTTTCCGAATCAGAAATTAAATTATTTAATTCTTCTAATTCCTCAGGACGAAGATGGCGCCACTGCCCTACTTTGGTGTCCAAATGAATATTCATGATTCTAACCCGTTGCAACTTAGTAACCCTATAATCCAAAAACTCACACATACGACGAATTTGTCGGTTTAAACCCTGAGTTAAAATTATTCTAAAAGTATTTTTACCTGTTTGTTTTACATAACATTTTCTGGTAATTGTATCTAAAATAGGTACACCATTACTCATTTGATCAACAAATTCCTTAGTAACAGGACGGTTTACCGTAACCAAATATTCTTTTTCGTGATTATTTCTGGCACGTAAAATTTTATTTACAATATCCCCGTCATCCGTTAACAAAATCAAGCCCTCACTTGGCTTATCTAATCTACCAATCGGAAAAATTCGTGTAGGATAATTAATAAAATCAATAATATTATCTTTTTCCACTCCAGTATCTGTTGTACAAACAATTCCAACAGGTTTATTAAAAGCCAAATACACAAACTTTTTAGCAGTTTTTACAACAGGTTCACCATCCACACAAACAACATCACCCGATTTTACTTTTGTGCCCATTTCTGGAACTTTTCCATTAATCGTTATTCTGTTTTCTTCAATTAATTTATCCGCCGCCCTACGGGAACAAAAACCAATTTCGCTTAAATATTTATTTATTCTAACCTCATCCATAAACCACTAAAAAACTTGTTTTAAACTTACATCAAAAATCAACACCGCATTTTTGGGTATACCAGGAGGCGGATTTTTACCATAACCTAAAGCCGATGGAATAAAAAGTTTACCATTTCCTCCTTCTTTAAAATATTGCATTCCTTCTTGCCAACCTTTAATCACTTGTGTTAAGCCAAAAGTAACACCTTCCTCGCTACTTTCATCAAAAACCTGATTATTAACCAAATACCCTTTATAAGCTACTTTAACAGTGCTATTTGCCGTAGGAAAGTTACCAAAACCAATATTTTCTATCCAATAATACAAACCGGTTTCCGTTCGTAAAGCTTCAATATTATTTTCTTTTAGGTAATTAACAATAATTTCTTCATCACGCTCCGCCTGTTTTTTATCGCTATTACAAGATAAAAAAAAGATACAGCTCAAAAAAAACAAAAATTTACTTATCATTTTTAAAAATATTTTCGAATATATTCATTGTAGATTTTACTTCCTCAACAGTTGTAAAAGCACTCAAAGATAATCTAAAAGATTTAAAAGCTTGATCAGTATTTAAACCCATGGAAAGTAAAACATGCGAAGCTTCTTGTTTATCCGAATTACAAGCCGAACCTAAAGAATAGGCCAATTGAGGTGTAAGTTTAATTAAATCTTGGGTTTTAATATTAGTTTGAACATTAATAATATGCTGCAATTTATGATGAATTGATCCATTTAAACTACAGCCTAAATCTAATAATTTTTGTTGTAAAAGTGAACCTAAATACTGTACTTCATCAAAATTTTTAGCTGAACAACATTCTAAAGCTTTAGCCATTCCAACAATACCTGGAACGTTTAAAGTCCCAGATCTTCGTCCGTTTTGTTGTGCTCCACCTAAAATTAAAGGCGAAACACTTACCCTAGGTTGCTTGCGTTTAATTAAATGAAAGCCAACACCTTTTGGTCCGTGAAATTTATGACCCGAACCGATTAAAACCCCAATAGGTAAAGCTTTAAAATCAATTTTAATTTTGCCAATAGCTTGAGTAGCATCACAAATTAAAATACTTTGATGCCTATAAACCAAATCTGCAATTGCAGGAATATCCTGTACCACTCCCGTTTCATTATTTACCCACATTACCACAACAGCAACCGTATCTTTACGAATATGATTTTGCAAAACATTTAAATCAATCAAACCATTTGTTTGCACAGGTAAATAAGTAACCTCTGCACCTAAATTTTGTAAGTATTGCATCACATCTAAAACCGCTTTATGTTCTGTTTGTGCAACAATAAAATGTTTTCCTTTAAGCTGATAAGCATTAAAAACGCCCAACAATACTGTATTAATGGATTCCGTAGCTCCTGAAGTGTAAACAATTTCGGAAATGTCACAATTTAAAATCTCGCTAATTACAGCGTTCGCCCAATTCACTCCACCTTTTGCACGCCAACCAAAAGCGTGTGTTGAGCTGGATGCATTTCCATAAAAATCTGTAAAATATGGCAACATTTCATGCAATACCTCAGGAAACATTTGTGTGGTTGAAGCATTATCTAAGTAAACTGGATTTTGCATATTTATATTCAGTTATTTTTTGGATTTACGAATAATGAATAAATATACAAAAGGACGTGCTAAAGGATGAAAAATCCTTGGGAAAATGTTAATATTTACCCAAAATAAATCTCTTGCAGGAAACTGTAAAATTTGATGTATAAAATATTTAAACGATTTTCTTTCACACAATATTTGTAAATTCTTCATCAATTTATTTTTTGTAGGAAATAAAATTTTATACGCATTAAAATCATCTCCAAATACATTTAAAACTTTTTGCTGATATCTCATAGGAATTTCAGCCCGTAGTAACACTTCGCAAAGTTTTAGGGTTTCATAAAGCACATTTTGCAAATCATTTTCTATTATGATTTTATCCACTTCAACCCAATCTTCTTCTTTAAAAATTGAATAAAACTGAACAATATCCAATAACCATTTTAATCTGCTCCAATCGTGTTTTTTTCCGTGAACAATCAAATACACAAAAATATTTGGCATACACAAAACCTGCATTTTTCTACCTTCATAAATTGTTTCAATTGTTTTCCACTCAGTAGTTTTTAAATAATACGGATTTTTAAATAACTTAAAATGCAAATCAACCAAGCTACCATTAGGGGTAAAAAAAGCAATTTCGTTTTCAATTTTCTTAAAAATTGTAGCTTTTTTTTCGGGTAAATTATACTCGGGAATTACTAAATTATAACCTAAACTCAATAATAAATCCTTAACTATCCATAAATCCTTAGGCTCAATTAAAATATCAATATCCGTAGAAGTTCTTAAATTACTTTGATTATAAATAGCATCTATTAAATAATGGCCTTTATAAACCGTAACTTTTAATTGATTTTGATTTAAAATATCCCATAATTTTAAAAAATCGGCTTTTAACTGTAAATGTTTAATTAAAGATTTTTTAGATGCACTTTGTAAAAATTCCTCTATAGGTTTTAACACCAAAAATTCATTTTTGTGCGCATACAACATAGCGCTTAAATTATTTTTAGATATCAGTTTTTTTAATTTGCTATAATCAACACGAGTATCCCATATCAATTCTTTTTTATGAATAATACAAGATAAAACCGAACAAAGTAGTTGAAACTCTGGACTAAATAAAGATAAATGTTTAGTTTTACTTTGTTGCATAGCGCTAAAATAAACAAAAAAAAGAGGTTGATTACTCAACCTCTTTTTAAAAATAATAAGATTTACTTATTAAAAGTGGAAATTTAACGATAAAAACGCATTACCACCAAATAAACCTGGAGCACCTTTATCAACTCCTAAAACACCTTCTCTTTTCCCAGTGTTTCCTTTAACTTCTTTAACAACAGAATTACCTTCATCATAAGTTTCTGTTTCGGTAGTACCTCTTCCTGTAGTTTTTAAACCTAAGCCCCAACCAAATTCAGCACCAATCGAAATTTTAGGAGCAACAAAATACTCTACACCTACAAAACCTCTAGCTCCTACCATAAAAGATACACCATCATTATCTTTTAATGTTCGGCTATCACCTTCATCAACATAATTAACATCTTCTGCTCTTTGGTTATAAGCAATTTCATACTTTGTGTTTGTTCTATTTGTTCCAAAACCTAATAATGCTTCAGCTCCATAGTAACCTTGTAAACGGTTGTGCCCTCTTCTCCACTCTAAACCAGCACCAAAATTATAAGCAGAATTTGCTGCATTTGTAGTACTTAATAAAATGTTTTCTGCATCACCTGTACCATCATACAAAGGATCGTCACCAAAAGTACGCGTTGTAGTATTGTTAGTATTAATACCTAATCTAGCTCTTACAGCCAAATTATCATTTAAAAAATATTTACCAAATAATACTTGATTTACGCCTGCATAACCGGGGTGCTGTGCCTTATCACCTGTGTTGTTCATGATGTTTACTGCATTTAAACCGAAGTTTAAAACTGGAATTGCATCAAATCCTAAGGCATAGTCGCCTGCTTGAGGTAAAATTACAGTACCTTTTTTTGTAGTTAAAGTACTAGAAGTTTGTGCTTGCTCCTGTGCCATTACACCTGCGGATAACAATACACCTAATGCTAAAAATTTTACTTTTTTCATAATCATTAATTGTTTAGGGTTAGTTAATAATGTGCTAAAATATATTTTTAAATAATTAAAGTTATCAACAACAACTCAAAGTTATTAACAACTCATTGTCGGTTTAAACCATTTTAATTCACAATTTTGATTTTTCCATAGGCTATGTTTTTTAATTAAACAAATATTTATCGGCGCAATACCAAACTAAAAAAATGCCAAAATTTAAAACTATATGTATATTTGTTTCAAAAAACAGCTATGCAATATCTATTAAAAGCAATTTTCATCGTATTATTTATAACTGCTTGTAATTCTAAAAATCATAATGTTGCAATTTTACCAGAGGATAAAATGAAAGAGTTATTAATGGATTTACATACCGTTGATGCTGCAGGCCGACAAAGTATTATAGAGTATAATGGTAGTGCTATAGTAAAAAACAAACAAGTATTAGAGGTTTTAAAAAAACACAATTTAACTATTGATGAGTTTAATCAAAATTTAAAATTTTACATCGAAGACATCGAAAAGTTTGATGTTTTTTACGATCAAATTATCGAGAAATTCAGAGATAAAGAAGCTGAACTTTCTAAGGTTAAAACCCAAAATTAAATCATTTCACCACTTCAAATTTTATAATATTCACCGGACAGTGATTTTTGGCGCGTTGTAGGGTTTCTAATTCGTCCTCACCCACTAAAGTGGTAAACCAACCTTTTTTCTCTACTCCATCAATCAATACACACTTCCCATTGTTTTTGGATATTCTCCATCTAAATCTATCTACTTCCACACAAGCATTACAACCTATGCATTTTTCTTGTAATTGCATTACTCTAATCATACCTCCACCCATTTATATAATCTGTCGGATGGTCGGATTTTTAAATCTAAAGGAAAAGTAATTAAATCTCCTTTTTGTGCTTCCTTACTTTCGTTTCCATCCACCCTTAATTCTTCCAAAGTATGTTCGATAATTCCAGTACTCGGTCCAATTATTAAAACCCTATCACCCAAACTAATTTTATGCGATTCCATTTTAAACTCAGCAACTTTAGGCTGCGCATAATAAGTAATTCCTTTCCCTAAATAAATTTTACGTTTGGTTGCTTTGGATCCGTCACTATCGTTCCATTCGCCCAATTTTTTACCCAAATAATACCCATCCCAAAATCCGCGATTAAATACTGTTGCTAATTTTTGCATCCAATCCTCAATTTTATCTTTCGAAAAATCGCCTTCATTCACAGAATCTATCGCTTCACGATAACATTTAGTTGTAATATGCACATAATCTGCGCTTCTTCCTCTACCCTCTATTTTTAAAACCGAAACGCCAGCATCTATAATTTGATCCAAAAAACCAATGGTACAAAGGTCTTTTGCCGACATAATATACTCGTTATCTATTTCCAATTCATTACCCGAATCTTTATCCGTAACAATGTACGATTTTCTGCAATTTTGCACACAAGCACCTCTGTTGGCAGAAGAAAAATTACTGTGTAAACTTAAATAACATTTTCCCGAAACCGCCATACACAATGCTCCGTGACCAAATATTTCCAATTTCACTAAATTACCGCTTGGGCCAACTATTTCTCTTCTTTCAATTTCTTTTGCAATGGCTTTTACTTGTAATAAACTTAACTCGCGCGATAACACCATTACTGATATTCCAAACAATTTCCGGACATTTTATTAAGCCACATTTTTGATTCTGTATTTGATTTCAAATTCTAAAGGACTTAAATACCCTAAACTAGAGTGTATCCTTTTGGTATTGTACCAGTTA
>JACCEB010620816.1_pt1 | contig 32310 bp, 32 predicted proteins | sample 7454761 | NCBI WGS metagenome assembly JACCEB01 (sample SAMN15323454, study PRJNA562643) | freshwater metagenome | isolation source: river surface water | place: USA:Blue River Watershed | collected 2017-08-18
AAGAGTAAATTGACCAACAACCCACAATTTGTCGGTTTTCCCGACAAATCATAATGAGTCGCCCATAGTCAACAGGATCGATCGCCGTCGAACAAGGTGTAGATACGATCAACAGACTTAATTCCTTGACGAGCATAATCGGCACAATCGAATGCAGTAAAAAATATGGGGGGGGAGATAAAGCTAAGTGGCCTGCCCAGCACGATTCGAACGTGCGACCTACGCCTTAGAAGGGCGGTGCTCTATCCAGCTGAGCTATGGGCAGTCTTTGAATTGAAGCTCAGATTATAGCGGAGGTTCAGCAAATCCATCGGGGCTGAATAGCTCATAAAATGAGTGTAGATTTATCCTTTCTGAAGGTTTGTATTCATATGCTTACGATTTATCACAACACAAAATGTAAGACCGCGCGCGACGTGCTGGACTTAATTGTTCAATCGGGTAAAGCCCATCAAGTAGTGATGTATCTGGAAACTCCACCCAATGAAACTGAATTAAGAAAAATTATTCGCGCTTGCGGGGGCTCGGTCCGAGACATACTGCGTCAAAAAGGTACGCCCTACGATGAACTTGATTTGGGCAATCCCAAGTGGTCTGATGATGAACTAATTGCATTCATACTCAAGCACCCTATTTTGATGAACCGACCGATTGTGATCAATGGCTCCCGAGGGGCGTTGTGCCGACCCATTGATAAAGTTTTGGAGTTTTTAGACTGAGTGAGGGATTAACTCAATCATTCACAATGTAACTGGCTTCAGATTTTATTGACTGCGACCAAGTTCATCTGCTTGATTACTGACCGATCTCATCAAAGTCAGAATTTCACTGGGCAAGGTACTTGTAGCATCTTTTAAACCCATCTTTAATTCCGGCACATACTGACTGATCTCGTCTGATCCATAAAATTTCATGGACCAGTTACTGAATCGTCTTTTAGGTAGATGATTGACACCTAATATCTGAATGTCTTTGTGGCGTGGGTCTTTAGAAATTGAATACCAAATACGCTCTAGATGCTGAGGATAACCTTCCATGATTTGGCCAAAGATACCGTTGTCATAAAACAAAACTCCTGTGACCCCCGCTCTTTTGTTTTTATGCACGGCATCTTCTAGCAGATTCATCAAACCCAGAATGCCCATGTCATTACTTGATTGACTCACATAACTCAATTCAAGCAATTGATCAGTTGGGAAATCGTTAAAGTTGATTTGTGAATCTTCTACAAAGGACATATGGAAATTAAATGAAAAATTTATAAATGATTTTCATTAGACAAAATGAAGCTTTAATCACCCTTACGTCTATGTCAAATGTTGGACAAAATTGACTTATCTCAAATTTGTGCAGAGCAATAAAAAGTCAATGAATTAAGTACGAATCAATTGCCAAAAAGTAAACGTGATTCAATCGTCATTCATTTGGAAATGACCGTGAGTTCAATTGTAGAGCAGGGAAATTGATGAAGAGAAAGTGGTCGGAGTACAAGGATTCGAACCTTGGACCCCCTGGTCCCAAACCAGGTGCGCTACCAGACTGCGCCACACTCCGACTAAGACTAATATTGTAACCTAGCCAAGGCTTGATGGCAAATATGGCCTGTAAAGGCAAATAAAATCAGAGGCTTAGCGAACTTCGGGATTCTCTAATTTCGCCACAATGGCTTGCTGCGCTCTGACTGCAAGCTCTTGCCTTGGCGCTTGATCAGTGATGGTGTCGGCGAGATAGAGATGTGCTTCTAAATGATTGGACAAGAGAATCTTCTGAATGGAGTCAAGTAACCCCATGTCCCCAATGAATGCCGCTCGATCTGAATATTGATTTTGCTCTTTGTATTGAATCAAGACAGGCAGGACATCGACTTGAGATCTGACGGCCGCTTCAAATAAATTACTTTTGAAAGTTTGTACTTGTCGACCGTCTGTTGAAGTGCCCTCCGGAAAAATGGCGACCACCTCACTCTTCTGAAATTTGTGAGTCATTTCATTGAGGACTCTTTTAATGTCAGAGAGTTTCTCTCGATTCAGAAAGATGGTTCCCAATATTTTGGCCAGGTAACCAAAAATAGGCCAACTCGATACATCTGACTTCGCCACAAAAATAACTGGTCGCACAGAATTAAGTACATGAATATCTAACCAAGAAATGTGATTGGCTACCAATAAATAAGGTTTCTTTTGAAACAATTCTTCAACATTTCCATGAATTACCACTTTGACCCTGAGAATTTTGAGTAGGTGAATGGCCCATTTTTGAACCAAGTATCTTCTCAAGCTTTGAGATATCAAGGGAAAAACCAAGCATTGCAATAATGCTGAGAGTATGTGACCAATTAACAGAAAACGTTTCATGGTGAGAGCATGTCATATAACTATGTCACGAATATGACATCAATTTGACATCATAGTTTCAAATGAGTCATGCCCAATGTGAACTCATGAATCAATACCGCGCAATATGGATCTCTGATGTCCACTTAGGCACCGCTGGCTGCCAGGCAAATTATCTCCTCGATTTCTTAAAACACAATGACGCCGAAAAGATCTATTTAGTGGGTGACATCATTGATGGCTGGCAACTAAAAAAGCGTTGGTACTGGCCCCAAGCCCATAACGATGTCGTCCAAAAACTACTCCGTAAAGCCCGCAAAGGCAGTGAAGTCATTTACGTGCCAGGCAATCATGATGAAATGGCTCGTCAATTTTTTGGCATGAGCTTTGGCGACATTAAAGTTGAAGATGAAGTCATTCATGTGACAGCCGATGGCAAACGCTTGTGGATTACCCATGGAGATTTGTTTGACAGCGTGATGCAGTATGCCAAATGGCTTGCCTATGTTGGCGATACCTTGTACACCTTCATCTTGTGGATCAATCGTTGGTTCAATCATGCTCGCGCCAGATTGGGTCTTAATTACTGGTCACTCTCACAATACCTCAAACATTCTGTGAAGAATGCAGTGAGCTTTATTGCCGATTTTGAAATGATCATGGCGCGCGAGGCCCGAATCAGAAATTGTGATGGCGTTGTCTGCGGCCACATCCACAAAGCAGAAATCAGAACCATCGATGGCCTGCTCTATTGCAACGACGGTGATTGGGTCGAGAGCTTGACCGCGTTGGTTGAAAACACAGATGGCAGTTTAAAGATTGTTCACTGGAATCAAATCTTGCCTGATCCTGTGCCCGTGGCCATTACTCATACCGAAACAGTCACCCTCAGCGTGACACAAACAGAAATTTCAATGACACAAGAGAAAGTACTGGAGACCACTCAATGAATATTATGATTGTGACAGATGCTTGGGAACCCCAAGTAAATGGCGTGGTAAGAACCTTAAAACAAACCATGCATGAGTTAAAAAAAATGGGCCACACGATCGCGATGATTACCCCATTAGAATTTAAGACCATTCCATGCCCGACTTATCCAGACATCTCTTTATCACTTTTCCCCGGGAAAAAAGTTCGTCAAAAAATGGAGGCTTTCAGACCGGATGCGATTCATATTGCGACTGAGGGCCCTTTGGGTATTGCAGCACGTGCATACGCTCTAAAGAATCGCCTACCGTTTTCAACAGCCTATCACACGCGTTTCCCAGAATATGTCAAAGCACGTACAGGCATTCCATTGGCAATCACTTATAAGTTTTTACGTTGGTTCCATGACCCATCTTTGGCCGTGATGGCCCCCACACAAGTTGTGATTGATGACTTAGAGTCCTATGGCTTTAAAAATGTGGTGTTATGGACGCGAGGCGTTGATTTAGAAATATTCAAAATGCAAGAATCCAAAGAATTGAACACTGCACACCCCATCTTTTTGTACGTAGGTCGTGTGGCTGTTGAAAAGAACATTGAAGCTTTTTTAGAGTTGAAGTTACCGGGCTCTAAGTGGGTGGTAGGAGACGGTCCAGCTCTCAATGGCTTTAAAGCCAAATATCCAGAAGTCAATTACCTTGGGGTATTACAACAAGAGCAATTGGCCAAAGTCTATGCAGCGGCTGATGTATTTGTCTTCCCAAGCAAAACGGACACCTTTGGCTTGGTTCTTCTTGAAGCCATGGCCTGTGGTTTACCAGTGGCCGCCTACCCAGTGACAGGCCCCATTGATGTGATTGGTGATTCTAGGTCTGGAGCCATGAATCATGATTTGCGTGAAGCGTGTTTAGAAGCTTTGAAAATTCCGCGCGAAGTCGCAAGAGCTCATGCCGAGAAGTTTTCTTGGAATGTGGCCAGCCAACAGTTCTTGAATTACTTAAAACCGATTGAAAGTCACACAACTGTCAAAACTCCGTCACTCGCATGACATAAATGATTCCTATAGTGATGACAAATAATCATCACTATAGGAACACCATGAGAGACTTACCTAATCCACTTTCTTCACTTACGGATTCATTGGTTAAAAAAGACATGAAGAAAATCATGTCTGAAAAGATTGCTCCACTGCATCAAATCATCAAAGACAAAATCAGTCGCCTACAAAATAATTCAGGTAAGAAAAAAGCTTCTAAGAAACTTGAAGCGCCTGCCATACAAACTTCCAAAGCAGCCCCTATTGGCGTTAGCTGGGCCAGACATCACGATGAAGTCAAAGAAGCACAACGCTTACGTTATAAAGTGTTCGCTGAAGAAATGGGTGCCAATCTAAAGCCCTCTTCAGAAGGCTTAGATGTTGATATTTTTGATGGTTTTTGTGATCACTTGATTGTCCGTGACAACGAGACACTCAAGGTCATCGGTACTTATCGCGCCTTACCTCCACATCAAGCCAAGCAAATGGGTTGCCTGTACTCTGATTCAGAGTTTGATTTGACTCGTTTAAGACATTTGCGTCATAAGATGGTTGAAGTGGGTCGCTCATGCGTGCATCGTGACTATCGCTCAGGTGGCGTGATCATGGCTTTATGGAGTGGTCTAGGCCAGTACATGAAAACCAATCATTATGAAATCATGTTGGGTTGCGCCAGTGTACAAATGGGTGATGGTGGTCACTATGCCGCCAGCTTGGCCAAAATGTTGAGCAACGAACAACATTTAACTGATATTGAGTACCGTGTGTTTCCAAGATTGGCTCTTCCAATCGAAGAGTTAAACAGCAGTCTTGAAGTTGAACCTCCAGCATTGATCAAAGGATATTTGCGTTTAGGTGCAAAAGTTTGCGGCAATCCAGCTTGGGATCCTGACTTCAACACAGCAGACTTCTTGACCATGTTGCGCTTGGATGACATTCATCCAAGATACGCTAAACACTTCTTGGGCGACAAGTAATTCTCATTTCAACTTAGCAAAGCCTCTTAATGACCCATTAAGAGGCTGTTTGATTTAGAAGATCTGAATTTTTAGCTCACGACCGATTTTTTTCCAATCGGCGGATTCTTTTTCAAGACCAAATTGGGTGAGTGGGTTTTTCTTGACCCACTCTTTGGAAACTTTGATCACAAAACCACCCTCTTGTTCTTTGACAGTGATGTCATCGATCTTTTCATCCGCACGTCTGCGACACAAAACATGGGCCAACCTTAAGCTAAAGAGCATGCGCCAATCAATGTAATTGGATGTCACAGAAATCTTTCCTAGCTTGCCTGTGTGCCCTAATAAGAGAGCCGCTAAGCGGGCTTGATCTAACTTTGAAAAACCAGGCATGTCTGCATGCGTAGCAATGTAGGCTGAATGCTTGTGATAACCATTGTGGGTAATACTCAAGCCAATTTCATGAAGCTTGCCTGCCCAGGAGAGAATCTGTTCATTGTCTTTGCGATTTTCGTATTTGGGCTTAGGGAATTGATTCAAGAAGAACAATGCCGCTTGACTGACTCTTTGGGCTTGTTGACGATCAACACCATAGCGTTGCATGAACTGCTCAACGGTCACATATCTCATGTCATGATGCTGAGAACGCCCGATGAGGTCATACAAGACCCCCAAGCGCAAGGCTGCTTCTGTGACCTCCATGCGATCAATGCCCAACTCTTCAAATGCAGCTAGCATGATGGCTAAGCCACCTGGCAAGACAGGTCGGCGATCATTTTTAAGCCCAAGTAGTTCTGATCGATCAATGTACTCAGATTCAATCAAAGATTGTTTGAGCGCCAAAAGACCTTCTTTGGTAATCACGCCACCCATATCATCCACCGGCAACTCATGAGGGGCACCATTAAAACCATTTTGCGCAATTAGTTCGGCAATCGCTCGAGCTGTTCCTGATGAGCCGATGGCTTGCTTCCAACCGGCTTTTATAAATTGGGAAGAAATCGCCTGAATTTCTCTACGCGCTGATAGTTCTGCCTGCTTAAAGCAATGCGCATCGACCAAACCACCCGGAAAGAAGTCTTGGCTGTATGAAACACATCCAATGTACAGAGATTCCAGTAACTTTGGCTCATAGCCATCACCAATGATGAACTCTGTAGAACCACCGCCAATATCAAGAACAAAACGCTTACCATCACAGGCAGGCGCATCATGAGATGCCCCAATGTAAATTAAACGGGCCTCTTCTCGCCCTTTAATCACTTCAATTGGAAAACCGAGTAATTTTTCAGCCTCTTGAATAAATTCATCGGCGTTTCTGGCCACGCGCAAGGTATTGGTCGCCACTGCCCTGACTTGCTTGGGCTTAAAACCTCTTAAGCGATCTCCAAATCGATGAATCGCAGATAACCCTCTAGAAATGGCCTTTTGATCTAAAAGTTTGTTTTCCGTGAGACCTGCAGCCATACGCACAGAATCTCTCAGAGTATCAATGGGTTGGAGTTGTGTGCCTGATTCAGACTTAACCACACGAGCGATGACCATCCGAAAGCTGTTAGAGCCCAAATCAACTGCAGCAACTAGTTCTTCACTGGGAGAGGAAGGGGGGGAAAGGTGTGAGCTCACTTCAATACTATTTAATTTTTTAACTTCGGAGATTATGACGTGAATATGACATGATGATGACAAATTTGATTCATGAATTTGTCATATTTTTGACATAGTACTTAGTCAAAATTGAAAATATGCAAAATTCTACTCATCACACCCCCCTCTTAAATCGTGAACTTGGTGCTCTAGAGTTTAATTCGAGGGTTTTAGCTCAAGCTGAGGATTCTAAGACCCCGCTTTTGGAGCGTTTGCGCTTTGTTTGTATTGTTTCATCGAATATGGATGAGTTTTTTGAAATTCGCATGTCGGGCATCAAGGAACAACTGAAAAGCAATCCACGTAACTTGACCCCGGATGGTTTGAAAATCAAAGACGCTTATGATTTGGTGGCTCAAAAAGCGCATGAATTGGTCGCTAGAAAATTTAGTTTGCTGCAAGACGATATTCTGCCCAAATTAGACAAGGCCGGTGTTAAGTTTTATCCCAACACAACTTGGACACCTGCGATCAAACAATGGGCGCGTGAGTTTTTCCAAAAAGAATTGGTGCCTTTGCTCACACCGATTGCCTTAGACCCAGCTCACCCCTTTCCAAAGGTGATTAACAAGAGTTTGAATTTCTTGGTCACTCTTGAAGGTAAAGACTCGTTTGGCAGAAAACCCACTTTGGCTGTGGTGCAAGCGCCCCGCTCACTTCCACGTGTGGTGCCACTACCAGAACACCTATGCTCTGGCCCTCATGGCTTTGTGTTGTTATCTTCTTTTATTCAGACCTTTGTGCCTGAGTTGTTCCAAGGCATGACTGTGACGGGCTGCCATCAATTCAGAGTAACCAGAAACTCTGATTTGTTTGTTTCTGAAGACGACATCACTGATTTACGTTCAGCCCTCCAAGGTGAATTACCCACTCGACACTTAGGCGCTGCTGTACGTCTAGAAGTCACCGCTGAAATGCCGCTGGAGCTCCAGGAGTTCCTTCAAAAAGTTGAGGGCTTAAATGATTTAGATTGCTATCGAGTGAACGGTCCAGTGAATTTGGTTCGTTTGGTGCAGATTCCAGATTTAGTGGATATTCCGAAATTTAAATTCAAGCCACATTTACCTAAGAATTCAATTGCCACCGTGCCTGGCGACGATATTTTTGAAAAGATCAATCGCTCAGATATTTTGTTGCACCACCCTTATCAAAGCTTTGATCCTGTGTTGCAATTACTGCAACAAGCGGCTAAAGATCCACAAGTATTGGCCATCAAACAAACGGTGTACAGAACCGGCGAGCAATCACAAGTGATGGACGCTCTCATGGAAGCCGCTCGCAATGGCAAAGAAGTGACTGTCGTGGTTGAACTATTGGCTCGCTTTGATGAGCAAACCAATATTGGCTGGGCAGCCAAATTAGAAGCTGTGGGTGCACATGTGGTGTATGGTGTGGTGGGGCATAAATGTCATGCCAAGATGTTATTGATTGTTCGTCAAGAAACCATCCCTGCATCGGGTCGCCGCAAAGCCAAGAAAGTCTTAAGACGTTATGCACACCTTGGCACTGGCAATTACCACCCCAGAACAGCCAAACTGTATAGTGACTTTGGCTTAATGACCGCCAATCAAGAAATTTGTGAAGACATGCACCATGTATTCATGCAATTGACGGGCACTGGCGGCAGAATCACTCTCAAGCATTTATGGCAATCTCCGTTCACAATGCATTCTGAATTGGTCGCTCACATTCGTCGTGAAGCACGCAATGCCAAGCAAGGCAAAAAAGCGCACATCATGGCCAAGATGAACGCACTGCTTGAACCCACCATCATTCAAGAGTTATACAAAGCTTCTCAAGCCGGAGTGAAGATTGATTTAATCATTCGTGGTGTATGTGCCTTACAACCTGGCGTTCCCGGCCTATCTGAAAACATCAAAGTCAGATCCATCATTGGTCGCTTTTTAGAGCACCATCGAATTTATTACTTTTATGCGCAAAGCGATGAAGTTCTGTATTTGTCTTCAGCCGATTGGATGGACCGCAATTTATTCAGACGCGTTGAAGTGGCCTTCCCTGTGCTTGATCCGAAATTGAAGGCTCGCGTAATCAAAGAAGGTTTCCAAATGCTGCTCAAAGACAACACCACAGCATGGCACATGGACTCAGAGGGACACTATCAGCAAACCAAACGCAGAGCCACGTCCACTGAATACATTGGTCAAAAGGAATTGGTCCAATTATTGACCCTATAAAACCAGTCTTTGACTGGTTTTATGTTCATTCATTCATGGATGCATCAAGAGCTTAAGAGATTTTGATTGCACTCTTTGCTTCAGCAACACGTTGCGCAGGGAAACTCAATGAGAATTCACTGCCAACCCCCAGCCTCGACTGAATCTTGAGCTCCCCATGGTGACGACTGATAACATGTTTGACAATCGCCATGCCCAATCCAGTTCCACCCGTGTCTCTTGAACGACTGCGGTCCACACGATAAAAACGCTCAGTTAAACGGGGCAAGTGCTCTTCAGCAATTCCTGGGCCTGTATCAATCACAGAAAAAATAGACTCTTCACCCAGATCCACCCAACGAATCGTGACCTTGCCTCCATCAGGCGTATAACGAATTGCATTCGATACCAAATTTCCGAATGCCGAATACAACTCTAAATCATCACCCAGAACGTTTCTTGAACTGTTTCTTTCTACAATGATTTGGTGACGTCCCTGAGACAAACCTTCAGCATCCAATTGCAACCTTGCCAACATGTTGTCCATGGCAACCACTTGAGTGACCGGAGGTTCTGGATTGCCTTCTAACTTAGCCAGGGTCAATAAATCTTCGACCAAGGTCTTCATACGGCCGGTTTGAACACTCATTAAATCTAGGTATTTTTTACGGTCTTCTTCATTCAGTTGCAACTCTTGCACGGTCTCTAAAAATCCTGATAAAACCGTTAAGGGTGTTTTTAGTTCATGAGAGACGTTGGCAACGAAGTCACGTCGCATGGAATCAGTTTTTTCAATTTGAGAAACGTCCTGAGACAGAACCAGTTTCTGCTTATCACCATAGGGGAAAATTTGAACATCCAAAGCAAATTGTTCAAAAGCTCCCATATTGGTTAAACGTACGGGCTCGCGATAATTTTGACGAATGATGTACTGTACAAAAGCGGGCTTGCGCAATATATGGGTAATGCGCTGCATGGCATCCCGCTTAGCACTGATACCAAAGTGTTGCTCGGCAATGCCATTGCACCATTCAATCTGATCATCCTCATTGAGCATCACCACCCCATTCGGTGTGGCTTGAACCGCCTGAATGAAACGACTGTGTTGCTGCTCAACTTCTAATACTTGATCACGCCACGAGCGCACGAGCTTATGAAGTCGATAATAAATTTCACCCCAAATCCCTAAGGCACTGGGAACCTCACCATAATTTGGGGACAGCAATAAACGACTGAGTTTGGATGCGTGCCAAAGTTGATGAATCAACAACAAGCTCAAGCAGATACAGGCTGTCAGCAAACCGATGTCAAGCCCAAAGATTTCCCCAGCCAACCAGGAAATCAGCAAAACAATCAAGAAAATCGTGATTAAACGGGTTTTTAGTGACAACATAGGGTGAATCTTAACAAGTCTTTGAAAAACAATAAAAAAAGAGACATCCAGAAAGTGTCTTCAAAGTTTCACGAGTCTGTCAAATTCAGCATTTAAGCTCTTGGGCAGTGATGAACAAGGAGTCAACCATCATGAGCAATGAGTACAAATTTTATTTTTCAATGAAAAACATCAGGGTTCCGCAAGTAGCTAAAAATAGCCCCACACCCAAAGACATTGAATATCAATTCATCAAAACCAGTGCTTTTCACTTGAACTTGGATTTGCCAAAAAAATATCAAAACTCTAGTGATTTGACTGTTACAAAATCAAACTGATTCAAGGGTCAGTGTCGAGCCGTCTCGCTTAATCGGTGCATGGCTTGATTCAATGCTTGATTTTTAAGCGCCTCAAAGGTTTGTAAATAACCTGACTCCAACACTGTTTTTCTGCCAATACCCTCATACTCAAAACCTTGATCAATGATGAGTTGTGGGTCATAGATATTTCGACCATCAAATATCATTGGGCTTGCCAAGGCTTGTTTAAGCGCATGGAAATCAGGACTTCTAAATGACTTCCATTCAGTCAGAATGAGTAAAGCATGGGCCCCCGTAGCGGCATCAAGAGGATCTTCATAAAAACTTAAGTGTTGCAAGAGTTCCGCTTGATCAGCCATGTCCAACTGAAGTGCGTGTCGGGCTTCTGCCATGGCCACTGGATCATGAACCTTGATCTTCGCCCCGCGCATCAATAAGTTACGAATCACCACTCGACTGGGGGCTTCTCGCATATCATCGGTATTGGGTTTAAAAGCAAGACCCCATAAACAGAATGTTTTACCTGATAAATCTTCACCATAGCGATGGGTAATCTTCTTCACCAAAACATTCTTTTGCGATTCGTTGACTTCCTCAACCGCCTTGATTAATTTGAGCTCCTGCCCATGATGCTCAGCAATCTTGGCGAGCGCTGAAACGTCTTTGGGGAAGCAACTGCCACCATACCCTGTCCCTGCGTACAAGAAACTATAGCCAATCCTCGAATCAGAACCGATTCCCTGCCTCACAGACTCAATATCAGCCCCTACCAAATCGGCCAAGTTAGCAATTTCATTCATGAATGAAATACGTGTTGCAAGCATCGCATTCGCTGCATATTTGGTCAATTCAGCGCTTCTAACATCCATGTAATAGGTACGCTCATGATGGCGATTAAAGGGTGCATAGAGCTGCTTCATCATTTCTTTTGCGGCATACCCAGCAGCGTTGGCCTGACTGCCAATCACAATTCGATCAGGGCGCATGAAATCCTCAATCGCAGCGCCTTCTTTAAGGAACTCAGGATTAGAGATCACTGAAAAGTTCTCGCTGGGCAAGCCTCGATTCAATAGCTCTTGCGCAATCACTTCAGTGACCTTATCAGCGGTACCAACGGGCACAGTGGACTTATTGACCACGACCTTAAAGCGATTCATGTGCTGACCAATTTGCCTTGCAGCCTGCAAAACATAGTTAAGGTCTGCTGAACCATCTTCACTGGGGGGCGTGCCCACGGCAATAAATTGAATGTCCCCAAAAGCAACTGCGGAGGCAATGTCTGTTGAAAAAATCAAACGACCATAAGCCAGATTACGATCGATGATCTCTTTTAGACCTGGCTCGTAAATTGGGACGCCACCGGCATTCAGGATATCAATCTTTTCTTGATTGACATCCAAACAAAATACATGGTTACCCTGCTCAGCCAAGCAAGCTCCTGTTACCAAGCCAACATAACCTGTTCCGATGACTGTAATTTTCATTCAACACCCCTGTCATTGATTGAACACAGTGTGCGGTTCTTTTATGAAACTAAGATATCAAGTCTGTGACATTTCTAAGAAATGTTGATGGATGTGACATCAAGCTGTCATAGTTTTGTTGCTTAATTCACTCGTTATTGAAAGAGGACTTATGAGCGAATATCACATTGAAGACAATCCCCACAAAGGCAATAAAGGTGTGACACGTGCCTTTCGTGCAGCCATTAATTCTTGGAACGGTTTGATTTACGCCTATAAAGAGGAAAGCGCTTTTCGCCAAGAGCTGGCTCTTGGGCTGATCTTGATTCCATTGGCCATTGTTTTGCCCGTCTCACCGATTGAAAAAATCTTATTAATAGCTTCAGTGGTGTTGGTTCTGATCATTGAATTATTAAACTCCAGCGTTGAAGCTGCAATCGACCGCATTTCATTTGAAGTTCACGATTTATCCAAACGTGCCAAAGATTTTGGCAGCGCTGCTGTGATGCTAGCGCTACTCTTATGTTTGATGACTTGGGCTGTGATTGTGGGTAATCACTATCTAAAATAAAACCAAAAGTTTTGGTGTTTGAGAAATGATGATTCAAAGAATCATCATTTCAAATCAATCTATCTCAATTAATTATTGACTGGGGTTTTGGTTAAACGATAACCGCTGCCGCGCACAGTCTCAATTAAGTTTTGGCAATTTGAAGGAGCCAAAGCAGCTCTGAGGCGTTTGATGTGAACATCCACGGTGCGCTCCTCTACAAATACGTGGTCACCCCACACCTTGTCTAGGAGCTGCCCTCTGGAATGAACGCGCTCAGGATGCGTCATGAGGAAATGCAACAATCTAAATTCTGTTGGACCCAAATCAAGAGTGATTTCATCTACGCCATTGTTAGCTAAAACACGATGAGCCACTGGATCTAAACGCAAATGATGAATCTGCACAACTTCATCAGCCAACTGCGGCGAACGTCTTCTGAGAACGGCTCGAATACGCGCCACCAATTCTTTTGGAGAAAATGGTTTGGTCACATAATCATCAGCACCAGCTTCTAAGCCAGCAATTTTGTCCATCTCTTCACTGCGAGCAGTCAAAAGGATGATTGGAATGTCCTTGGTGCGTTCATTGGCGCGCAATTCTTTGGCAAATTGCACACCAGACTTGCCCGGCAACATCCAATCCAAGACCACCAAATCAGGCAAAACCTCTTTCATGAGCTGAGAAGCCTGTTCCGTTTGAAAAGCTCTCACAGGCAAAAAGCCTGCATGACTGAGATTGACCGCAATCAACTCAGCAATGGATGGTTCATCTTCAACGATTAGGATGCTGCTTGCCATAAATTAGCTATTAGCCTCTTGAGTTAATTGCTCGTGAGGTAAGTGACGGACATCAGTTCCTTTTACGATGTAAATCACAAACTCAGCGATATTCTTAGAGTGATCACCAATGCGCTCAACGGCTTTAGCGATCGATAACATATCCAAGCCCACTGAAATAGTTCTTGGATCTTCGGCCATGTAGCTGGTTAACTTACGAACAAAGGCCTTAAATTCCTCGTCAATCTGCTTGTCTTCGTTCACCACTTCAGCAGCCACTTTGGTATCCAAGCGTGCGAAACAATCCAAACTACGGCGCAATAAAGAAATCGCCATTTGACCGGAAAGACGAATCTCAGCAGTGTTAATGCTATGCGAGGCGCTGTCTTCCATGATGTGTTTGGTTCTTCTGGCAATGCGATCCGCTTCGTCACCAGCACGCTCTAAATTAGTAATGGCTTTAGAAACAGCCATCACCAAGCGCAAATCTCTGGCGGTCGGTTGGCGGCGAGCAATCAATTCAGTACAAGCTTGATCGATAGTGATTTCAAAATCATTCACTTCCGCCTCGCGCGCCATGACTTGGTCCGCCAAATCTGCGTCCAATTGAGCGAAAGCTCTCATGGCCATAGAAACTTGTGACTCAACCAAACCACCCATCTCTAACAAGCTGCCGCAAAGAGCATTGAGATCGTTGTCAAATTGTGAGGATAAATGTTTATCAGGCATATCTGTCTCCTAAATTCTTGTGATTAACCGAAGCGGCCAGTGATGTAATCTTCGGTCTCTTTGCGTTTTGGCTTTAAGAAGATTTCATCTGTTTTGCCAAATTCAACCATTTCGCCCAAATACATATACGCTGTGAAATCAGAAACACGCGCCGCTTGTTGCATATTGTGCGTCACAATGGCAATCGTATAGTCTTTTTTCAACTCGTGAACCAATTCCTCTACTTTCGCTGTGGATATTGGATCCAAAGCTGAAGTTGGCTCATCTAACAACAAGATTGATGGTTTCACGGCTACACCGCGTGCAATACACAAACGTTGCTGCTGACCACCCGATAGCGATAGACCACTTTGGTTTAATTTATCTTTAACTTCACCCCAAAGCGCCGCTTTGGTTAAAGACCACTCGACACGCTCATCCATTTCAGCACGAGACAATGATTCATAGAGCTTCACACCAAAAGCAATGTTGTCATAAATTGACATTGGGAATGGTGTTGGCTTTTGGAAAATCATACCGATGCGTGAACGCAATAAGTTCAAGTCTTGCTTAGGGTCCAAAATATTGTTGCCATAGAAATTGATTTCGCCTTCTGCGCGCTGACCTGGATAGAGGTCATACATGCGATTGAGCGTTCTGAGCAAAGTTGACTTACCGCAACCAGAAGGTCCAATGAATGCGGTTACATGCTTTTCAGCAATGTTGAGATTGATATTCTTCAATCCTTGAAAAGTACCGTAGTAGAAATTAAGATTTTTAATTTCTAAGGCATTTTTCAATGCAGATTCTTGATTTTGATTGGTATCGCTCATTACATTTCCTTGAATTTGGTCAACATCAAATAAATTTCTCATGCTTCTTAACTTTGTACTTTTTGTCTAAAAACCACACGGGTCAATACGTTTAATCCCAACACCACCATCGTAATCAATAGCGCCGCCCCCCAAGCCAAGTTCACCCAATTGTCGTAAGGACTCATGGCAAATTGGAAAATCACCACCGGCAAGTTGGCCATGGGTGCATTCATATTGGTCGAGAAGAATTGATTATTCAAAGCTGTAAATAGCAACGGGGCCGTTTCTCCGCTCACACGTGCCAAGGCCAACAAGATGCCTGTGATCACACCACTTCTGGCCGCTGTGAGGGTCACTGAAAAAGCCACTTTCCATTTGGGAGCACCCAAAGCATAAGCGGCTTCACGTAAGCTACCAGGCACCAACTGCAACATATTTTCTGTGGTTCTGACCACCACTGGAATAGCAATTAATGCCAACGCAATCGTGCCAGCCCAACCTGAGAAGTGTTTTACTTGGGCAACCAAGACAGCATAAATAAACAAACCAATCACAATCGATGGAGCTGACAACATGATGTCATTCACAAAACGTGTAATCGATGCAATTTTGCTCTTGGCACCATATTCAGATAGGTAAATACCAGCCATCACACCAATCGGCGTACTGATCAATGTGCAAGAAGCGACAATCAATAAGCTACCAACAATCGCATTAGCCAAACCACCTCCCTCAGATCCTGGGGCAGGTGTACTTTGCGTGAACATATTCCAGTCAATGGCTGCAAAGCCTTTGATGAAGAGAATACTCAAAATCCATAATAAGAAAATCATGCCAACCGTCATCGCCGCCATGGAAAGGGCCAAGCCGATCCAATTGCTGCGCTTACGTTGGTTATAGATACCTTGATCGAAGTTTTTATTAGCAATCATGTCTTTTTACCCTGACCTGCTTCCATGCGCGCCAACATGATCTTGGCCAACGCTAAAACAATGAATGTGATGACGAATAGCGCCAAACCTAAAGCAAACAATGAAGAGTAATGTAATCCTGGCTCCGCTTCTCCAAACTCATTGGCCAATGTGGAGGCAATTGAGTTACCTGGAGAAAATAATGAAGCACTCAATTTATGAGCATTACCGATCACAAAGGTCACAGCCATCGTCTCACCTAGAGCACGGCCCAAACCTAACATGATGCCGCCAATCACACCCGTCTTGGTATATGGCAAAACAATCTTGTTCACCACTTCCCAGGTAGTACAACCAATGCCATAGGCGGATTCTTTTAAGACTGGGGGAACGATTTCAAACACATCACGCATCACAGATGCAATAAATGGCAAAACCATCATCGCCAAAATCAGGCCTGCGCACAAAATACCAATGCCATTGAATGCGCCCGTGAATAAATAACCAATCACTGGAATTTGTCCAATCGATGCCGCCAAAGCTGGCTGGATGTATTCAGCAAATAATGGTGCAAAAATAAATAAGCCAAACATACCGTAAATGATGGACGGCACAGCCGCCAACAACTCAACCGCAGTTCCTAAAGGTCTTCTCAGAGAAATCGGGCAAGTCTCAGTTAAGAAAACTGCCACGCCAAAGCTCAGAGGTACTGCAATGATCAAAGCAATCAATGCCGTGACCACGGTACCAAAAATGGCAATCAAACCACCAAATTGGCCATTGATGATGTCCCATTCAACCGTGAAGAAGAATCCAACACCAAACTCGCGCAATGCAGGCCATGCATTCACGATCAAAGAAATAATGATGCCGACCAGTGCAAACAAGACGGTCAAGGCAAAAAATAATGTTGACTTATGGAATACGAAATCCTGAATTCTTTGAATTCTGAGGATTTTCTCCGCTTGGGGCGTCAACATGTCAGAAGACTGACTGGTATTCATATCGTTCCTAAATGAAGAGTAAAAGCCCGACATCGGGCTTTTACTTTTTTACACATGCTTACTAATCAACCAGTAATTGAATTACTTGGCGTTGATTTTTGTCCAAACGTTCTTACGGATGAAATCTGTCGTCGCGTCAGGCATTGGTACGTAGTCTAAGTCAGCGGCCATCTTCTTACCTTCTTTGAAAGCAAAGTCGAAGAACTTCAATACTTCAGCAGCGTTGGCTTTGTTTGTTGGCTCTTTGTACATCAAGATGAAAGATGCACCAGTGATTGGCCATGACTGAGCACCAGGAGCGTCAGTAATGAATGTGCCCATACCTGGCACTTTTGACCAATCTGTACCAGCAGCTGCAGCAGCAAAAGTTACATCATCAGGAGAAACAAATTGACCGGCTTTGTTCTTGATCTGCAAGAAAGTCATGTTGTTTTTCTTGGCATACGCGTACTCAACATAACCAATAGAGTTCTTCACACGGCTTACGTTAGCAGCAACACCTTCGTTACCTTTACCACCGATTGAAGAAGCTGCTGGCCATTTAACGGCAGCACCAGCACCCACGTCTTTTTTCCAATTGGCGTTCACTTTAGCCAAGTAGTCAGTAAAGATGGCCGTTGTACCAGAACCGTCCGCACGGTGAACCACAGTAATGTTGGCATCTGGCAACTTCACGCCTGGGTTCAAAGCAGCGATTTGCTTATCACTCCAGTTAACGATGTAGCCTGAGAACATCTGGGCCAATACGTCACCAGTCACTTTGATTTGACCTGGCTTAATACCGTCCACGTTAATCACAGGCACAACACCACCGATGATCGCTGGGAACTGAACCAAACCATCTTTTTCTAAATCTTCAAACTTCACTGGATTATCAGAAGCGCCAAAGTCTACAGTCTTGGCTTTGATTTGCTTGATACCACCTGAAGAACCGATAGACTGGTAGTTCAAACCGTTTTTAGTTTTGGCTTTGTAAGCCTCAGCCCATTTTGCATAAATTGGGTATGGGAATGTAGCACCAGCACCTGTAATATCGGCCGCTAGAGCTGTTGTAACTGTGGATAGTGCAATCGCACCAGCAACTAATGATTTAGTAAATAAAGCTTTCATATTGTTTCCTCATTCAATGACGCACATCGCGACATCAGGGACTTTACCTAGTCAATATGAAAGTTTTGTGACATTCATGAATAGGTTCATGAATTCGATTGATTTTTTAAAATCATCAATAAAATCAATTACTTAAAAAAATAAATGCCCTTAGATTTCTGGGCACTTAAAGTGTTCAATAGGGCTTGATGACAATCTTTAGGGTGCTTTTTTGTCCCAACGGTTCACCAACGCCACCAAGCTCAACATCACAGGAACCTCGACCAAAACACCCACCACGGTAGCCAAGGCTGCCCCAGAATTCAAACCAAACAATGAAATGGCCACAGCCACCGCCAACTCAAAGAAATTCGAGGTGCCAATCAAACAAGCAGGGCCGGCCACTTGATGAGGTAGCTTGAGTAATTGCGCACCCCAGTGAGTAATAAAGAAAATGCCGTAGGTTTGAAGAATCAGAGGTATGGCAATCAACCCAATCACCAAGGGTTGATCAATGATGGTTTGCGCTTGGAAGGCAAACAACAAAACCACCGTTGAGATCAAACCAATGATTGAGACTGGCTTAATACTCCCGACAAAGGCAGAAACGGCGTCAGCTGATTTCTTTTGCAAAACACTGCGAGTCGCCATACCCGCAAGCAAAGGCAGAACCACATAAAGAACTGTGGACAGAACCAATGTTTCCCAGGGCACAGTGACATTGGTCACACCCAATAAGAAGGCAGCAATCGGAGCGAATGCCACCACCATGATCAAATCATTGATCGACACTTGCACCAAAGTGTAATTAGGGTCGCCTTTGACCAACTGACTCCAGACAAAGACCATTGCAGTGCACGGTGCCACCCCCAACAAAATCATGCCAGCGATGTACTCCGAAGCGTCTTTGGGGCTCACCCAAGCAGCAAAAATATGTTCAAAGAAAAGAATGCCCAAGGCTGCCATCGTGAAAGGCTTGATCAACCAATTCACTGTGATGGTCAAGAATAATCCCGCAGGTTTTTTACCAACGTCTTTGACGGCAGACCAATCAATTTGGACCATCATGGGGTAAATCATGACCCAAATTAAAACCGCCACAACTAAATTCACGCTGGCAAATTCCATGGCCGCAATCACTTGAAAGGCTCCAGGAATAAAGACTCCCATAACCACACCAAGAACGATTGCCAAAGCGACCCAAACGGTCAAATAACGTTCAAATAAACCCATGCTAATTTTTTCTTTCTTTAATTTGATATTTTTATTTTTATTTTTTCTTACTTTTTCGGTTTTCTTATTTCTTTACTTCACTTCAGCCAATTTCTTAAGCTCTGATTGAATGGCCATCGCGTCGAGTTTTTCTAATGGCATGGCAGCCAAAATATCCATACGCTTTCTGAGACCCACCATCACTTCTTTGAAAGCACGGCGCTTGTCATCATCTGTACCCTGCACTTGAGATGGGTCTGGGTAACCCCAATGCGCTGTGGCTGGTTTACCTGGCCAGAATGGACATTCCTCACCGGCAGCGTTGTCACACACCGTGATGATGAAATCCATATGAGGTGCATCAGGCTGACCATACTCATCCCAACTCTTTGAGCGAAGCTTTTCTTCTGGGTAACCCATTTCTTTGGCCAATTCAGCCGCAAATGGATTGACCTGGGAACCAGGTGTTGAACCCGCAGAGAAACCCACAAACCGACCGCTTTGATGAGTCGAAGCGATCGCCTCACCCAATACAGAGCGAGCTGAATTATGAGTACACAAAAAAAGGATGTTGTATTTTTTCATCGCTGTTTTCCTAATGATTCAATGAGATTAATAATGAAGGTAAAAATAATGATTGAATTCTTAAGAGCAGGTATTCGATTTCTTTGTAATAGAAGCAATCGATACCGTGCCCATAACCATTTGTGAATTTGGAACGCAGCAAGCAGTCGCCGCTTCGACTTGATCAGCAGACTCATTGAAAACCGGAATTGAATCTAAAGTATGGAATGTCTCCCACGGAATGCCTGAAGGATCATTGACCCAATACTTATCAGATTTTGCATAACAACATGCTGTACCTGCTTCTTCAATCAACTCTGATTGCAGTGAATCTAGGCGAGTTTTCATTTCTGATAGTTCATCACCATCTTCCACCTGGATACCCAAATGATTGAGTCCTTCAGCCGCCCCTCTGGCTGAAATGGCGAAATTGATTTTTGGGTCTTCCAATTGCCATTTGGCATAGTCGGTTTTGAGAACAGTCGGCTCAATCGCAAACATTTTTGAATAAAAAGAAATACTTTCTTCTAGGTTTTTTACACCAACGTGAATGTGCATACGTTTCATTTTTGGACTCCTAATTCATGAACATTTTTATTTTGACTGCCGCATGACTGACCACCACAACAATTGAAGAGCAAGAAGTCCATCAAGTCTTGGACTTGATGGGCATTCGGTCTGTAAATCAAATGTCGACTCTGGCGTTCCACCAAAATCAGATTGGCCTGATAAAGTTCCTTGAGGTGGAAAGATAAGGTTGCTGCAGGTATGCCTAAACTCTCTTTAATTTCAGTCGGCGTCACCCCTTCGGCACCTCTTTGAACAATCAGTCGAAAGATATTCAGCCTAGACTCTTGGCCTAAGGCTAGAAAAGAATGGACGGCATCGGTATTTTTCATATTTCCATAATAATGGAAATATATGACACTTTTATGACGGCTTGATGAGCCCATATGACCTGATAAGGCGTTCTGAATGAATCTTTTATGAATTGCCTTATTTGTCTTGAAATTGACATCTTGCTCCCTGAAACTTCAAACAAAATAAGTAGTTATATGAGGGAGTATCTATGTACACGTATGAAGACGCAGTCAAACAATTACAAGAAACAGGTTCGATTGGCTTAATTGATTTTAAGGCACTGCCCTATGAAGATCTTGAAGAACTTCTAGAAGAAATCAAAAAGTGGTGTGTTTATGCCAATGGCAATAAAGACAAACTAGAGAAAAAGTCTAAGAAAAAAGACAAAAAGAAGAAAAAGAAGTAACTGTCTTAATAAGCATGACTGCTCAGAGATTTCCTATACAGGAATGGTTTGAGCGATTTTTTGGGCCTGCTCTTCTGCCTGATGCGCATCTTGAGCCTCAACCATCACCCTCAGCAAAGGCTCAGTCCCTGATGGACGAATCAAGACTCGACCACTGCCATTGAGATGATTCTCAGCTTGCGTGATCGCTGTTTGAATCTTGCTATCACTCTTCCAGTCATAACCCGCTTGATATTTCACATTGATCAAAGTTTGCGGGAATAAAGTAATTTTTTCTAATAATTGGGCCAAGCTTTTTTGTTGCTGCCTCATGGCAGATAAAACTTGTAAAGCGGCCACAATGCCGTCGCCCGTGGTGTGTTTGTCTAAACAAATGAGGTGACCCGAACCTTCACCTCCCAATTGCCAATTATTTTCTTTGAGCTTTTCTAGTACATACCGATCGCCAACTTTGGCACGCTCAAACAAAATACCTTCTGCTTGAATCGCTTTTTCAACAGCCATATTGGTCATCAAGGTACCAACCACGCCCTCGACTTTTTCTCCGGCATCTTTTTTGGCTTTGGCAATTAAGTAGAGTAATTCATCACCATTGAATAATCGGCCGTGAGCATCGACCAACTGGAGTCGGTCTGCATCGCCATCCAAAGCAATGCCCAAATCTGCTTTTTCTTCTTTGACTTTTTCAATCAATGCTTTGGGTGCGGTCGCACCCACACCATCATTGATATTTCTGCCATTTGGATGAATGCCAATCGAAACCACTTCAGCCCCCAACTCATGAAAGACATGTGGAGCAATGTGATATGCCGCACCATGCGCACAATCAATCACCAACTTCAGTCCGTGCAAGTTCAATTGATTGGGGAAAGTACTTTTACAAAATTCAATGTAACGACCTGGAGCATCATCCAAACGTTTGGCTTTACCCAAGTGAGCAGAATCAACGCAAGTCATGGGTTCATTCAAAGCAGCTTCAATTTGTAACTCAACGGCATCATCTAACTTGTCACCATGGGCTGAGAAAAATTTGATGCCGTTGTCGTGATAAGGGTTGTGTGAAGCTGAAATCACCACGCCCGCTGACAAGCGAAGAGCACGCGTGAGATATGCAATGGCTGGAGTGGGCATCGGACCGCACAACATCACATCAACTCCAGCCGCTGAAAAACCCGCTTCTAAAGCAGCCTCGAGTAAATAGCCAGACACCCGGGTGTCTTTGCCGATCAATACTGTGGGCTTGGCATGGCCGCTGGATTTGGCCAACACTTGACCTGCAGCGTAACCCAAGCGCATCACAAACTCAGGAACAATCGGAAACTTCCCGACCTCTCCTCGAATACCATCTGTTCCAAAATATTGACGTGTCATATATGCATTTTATAAGCATTCTTGGGTGGCGACCCAAATTTTGACAGCGTCCATGGTGGGGTCCACATCATGGACTCGTAAAACTTGAGCTCCTCTCTCCAATGCCATAAGAGCCGCCGCCACACTGGCGGTTTGACGATGAGCAATGTCTTTGCCAGTGATGGCACCTAAACTGGATTTCCTGGAAAGACCTGCCACAACCGGCAAGCCATGCCTTGTGAACTCTTGGAAGTGAGCCAACATGGTCATGTTGTGCTCCACCGTTTTACCAAAGCCAAAACCCGGATCAATGGCCAAACGATTTCGAGCAATGCCCTCATCCTCCAAGGTCACACAACGCTCTATTAAAAATCCATTCACTTCTGCGACCACATCTTGGTACTGAGGATCAAACTGCATGGTGAGGGGATCTTTTTGCATGTGCATGAGCATCACACCACAAGAACTCTGAGTAATCGCATCAATCGCTTGAGGCTGCCTGAAGGCCCAAATATCATTAATACAATCAATGCCTAAATTGATGGCGGCCGTCATGACTTTTGCTTTGTAGGTATCTACTGAGAGGGCCACCGGCGCACCTTTGAGTGCCTCTAGAACGGGCATGATGCGATCCATCTCTTCTTGTAGTGATAAAGGTTCTGATCCAGGTCGACTGGACTCACCACCCACATCAATCATTTCTACGCCTTGGCTGATCATCTCATCAGCGTGTCGTAAAGCTGCATCGCGACTGGCGTATTGACCACCATCAGAAAAAGAATCGGGTGTGACATTCAGGATGCCCATCACCACCGGAGCTTTTCTTTGGCTCCAATCAAAAAGAAAACGCCCGCAGCGCCATGCCACGGGCGTTAAATTTTGCTGACTCATCAGGCCGCCGCTGGGGCGCCCCCTTCGGCTACCACAGGAGTTCCGCCTGTGCCACCACCACTTTGCGGAGTGCTCGGTGGATACTTAGGAGGACGAGGTGTCTTACCCGCCATGATGTCATTCACTTGATCTGCATCGATGGTCTCCCATTCAAGCAGAGCCTTGACCATGACTTCTACTTTGTCACGGTTCTCTTCAAGAATCTTTTTAGCCACAGCATATTGTTTATCAAGAATCGCACGAATCTCAATGTCCACTTTTTGCTGAGTCGCTTCAGAAACTGATTTGGCACTGACTGGACCAAACATGCTCTGCTGATCAGGATCCACATAAACCATGGTGCCCAAGACTTCACTCATGCCATAACGAGTGACCATGTCACGCGCCATTTTGGTGGCACGCTCAAAGTCATTCGATGCGCCTGTGCTGCTGGAATTCAAGAAAATTTCTTCAGCCAAACGACCACCGAACAAAATGGAAATTTCTTCCAACATTTTGTCTTTGTACATGTTCACACGATCGTGTTCAGGCAATTGCCAAGTCACACCCAAAGCCCAACCGCGCGGCATGATGCTGACTTTGTGCACAGGATCGGCTTTTGGCAACATCTTGGCCACCACCGCATGACCTGATTCGTGATAGGCCGTGTTGCGACGCTCTTCTTCACGCATCACAGCAGACTTACGCTCAGGACCCATGTAGATTTTGTCTTTGGCATCTTCAAAGTCTTGCATGTCGACCGTGCGCTTATTACGGCGCGCAGCAAACAAGGCTGATTCGTTCACCAAGTTGGCCAAATCGGCTCCTGAGAAACCAGGTGTTCCACGCGCCAATACCGCAGCATCCACATCGGAGCTAATAGGTACCTTGCGCATATGAACTCTAAGAATTTGTTCACGACCGCGAATGTCAGGCAAGCCCACATGAACTTGACGATCAAAACGACCAGGACGAAGCAAGGCTTTATCCAACACATCGGAACGGTTGGTTGCCGCAATCACGATCACACCACTGTTGGGCTCAAAACCATCCATCTCCACCAACATTTGGTTGAGCGTTTGTTCACGCTCATCATTACCGCCGCCCATGCCAGCACCACGATGACGGCCGACCGCATCAATCTCGTCAATGAAGATAATGCAAGGTGCTTGTTTTTTAGCGTTTTCAAACATGTCACGCACACGCGCAGCACCCACACCCACAAACATCTCAACGAAGTCAGAACCTGAAATTGAGAAAAATGGCACTTTGGCTTCACCGGCAATGGCTTTGGCCAGCAATGTTTTACCTGTTCCAGGAGGGCCCACCAAGAGAACACCTCTTGGAATGTGTCCACCTAACTTTTGGAATTTGGTCGGATCTTTTAAGAAATCCACCAACTCAAACACTTCTTCTTTGGCCTCATCACAACCTGCGACATCAGCAAACGTAATGGAGTTTGTATTTTCATCAATCAAACGGGCGCGTGATTTACCAAAAGAGAATGCGCCTCCTTTGCCACCACCTTGCATTTGACGCATCATCAAGAACCAAAAACCAATGATGAGCAATGTCGGACCCAAATAGTAAAGAGCTGAAACCAAAAGACTTTGCTCTTCCTCAGGCTTACCTGTCACTTGAACACCAAACTTCATCAAGTCGCCCACCATCCAAATATCGCCTGGGCTCACCACAGAATACTTTTGGCCGTCCATCGGAGTCACTTGAATATTGCGGCCTTGAACATCCACACGCTTCACTTTGCCATTTTTGGCATCTTCCATAAATTGGGAGTAAGTGATGTTTTCTTGAGCGCGTGGCTTATCAAATTGCTTGAAAACAGTGAAAAGCACGAGGCCCACGATGAGCCACACGCCAACTTTCTGCATCCAATTATTGTTCACAAAGCCTCCTTCAGGCAGATATATCTGTACACCATATGATTCTACTCCCTCAGCTTTTCAAGTGCCGAATTAAAAAAGAGGGGTAAATCCCATAGATTCCCTATGGTTTTAGGGCAAAAAAGTCATTTTTTGGGTTTTGCAGTCTCCTGCCAGCCTTACTTAAGATTTTTGCCTAAGAGAAAAGTTTCGGCCGACTTATCGCGCGATGCTTTCGGTTTTCTGGGGGTGACGGTTTTGAAGACTTTCTTGAAAGATTCCACAATCTGACTATAGCCACTGCCATGAAAACACTTGATCAATAAAGCCCCATTGGGCTTTAAGTGAGCCTGAGCAAATTCCAAGGCCAAATCTGCCAAATGCCCCATGCGAGCGGCATCGGCCGTAGCAACTCCGGACAAATTGGGTGCCATGTCCGATAAAACCAAATCTACTCGGGGGCCATCTTCTGGGCTACCTGGCAATAAAGCCTCAAACTGACGCAATACAGACTCTTCCCTGAAGTCGCCCTGTAGGTAGGTGACATCAGCAATCTCTTCCATGGGCAAAATATCAATCGCCACGATTTTTCCGTAAGGCTTACCTTCCGGTGTTTCCGGATGCTTTTTACCAAACTCAACCAAGCGATTACGCACATACTGAGACCAACTGCCAGGTGTACTGCCCAAATCAACCACTACCATGCCTGGGCCAATCAAGCGATCTTGCTCGTCGATTTCTTTTAGCTTATAGGCGGCACGCGCACGATACCCTTCCCTTTGCGCCATTTTGACGTAAGGGTCATTCAGGTGATCATTCAACCAATCTTTATTAAATTTATTCTTTGCCACAACTGCGTGCTTTCTGCTGAGATGAGTTTTTGACTCATTTTTTTTATTGATTTGCTATTTTCCGCTCTTTTTCGTCAACCTGGGCCAAGACTTGCAAATTAATGCCTTATCATAGAGGCCTTCCAGAGAAATACTTATGCCCAAATTAGAATTATCCTCCGCTGAACGTTCAGCACTCCGATCAGATGCTCATGCCCTCAAACCGATCGTATTGATTGGTGCTGATGGCCTAACACCGGCCGTCATGAAAGAAGTCAACAATGGTCTTAAGTCTCATGGCTTAATCAAAGTGCGTGTATTTGGTGACGACCGTGAAGCCAGAGTCGAAATTTACAATCAGTTGTGTGAAGAATTGGGTGCAGCCCCTATTCAGCACATTGGCAAATTATTGGTTTTATTCCGTCCCAAAGTTGAAAAACAAGTCGATGACAAGCGTCGCGATAAAAAAGGCGGTCCTAAAGTCGTGATGGTGAAAAAATTCACGCGCAATCCACAACGTCGACCAAAACCAGTTGCCACCACTGTACTAGGCAATCAGCGTGTTGCAGCTGGCGGCCAAGTCAAGCGCGCCAAGCCACGTCAAACCAGTGTCAAAAAGAAACAGCTCGGCTAAGGTTAACTCACAGGTTTAGTAAGGCGCCACAAAAGCACCAAACCAATCAGGGACTGCACCAAATACAGCGCACTTGAAATAGCGTGCAGTCGTCCAAACTCAGCAGCCAGAGGTGACAACATCACCGGAAAACCATGACTTAAAGCCTCTTCACGCAATGAGTTCATCATGGGTTGCAAAACAAAAGCGGTGGTCGCGGCACATAACAACATAGCCAACAAAAACCAACGAATATTTTTATAACGATCTAAACCACGCTTGACCAATAAATTGGCAAAAACAATCAGAGCAACGCTGAGCACCATGCTAATGGTGCCCTCAAGCCTGAATAAACTACCGGCCACCATACCCGCCACTTGCCGATCGGAAAGAGTGGCAAACAATGTGGGGGCCACCAAGTAGCCCACCGTGATGATGCTTCCCACCCAGAGGGTCAGAATGAAAACGAAGACACGTTGTGCAGTGATGTGCATCTTTTGATTGAAAGACTTAAATGTATTGAACGTTCAAAATTTCAACTTCACGGCTACCGCCTGGAGATGCGAAAGTCGCCACATCACCCTCCTCTTTACCAATCAAAGCACGCGCAATTGGAGAGCTAATAGAAATCTTGCCATGCTCTAAATCTGCCTCATCGTCACCAACAATTTGATAGATTGCTTTTTTGCCGTCTTCCAAATCTTCTAGCTCAACAGTCGCACCAAAGACAATGCGGCCTTCAACATCCAAAGCAGATGGATCAATGATTTGAGCAGCCGCCAACTTACCTTCTAGCTCTTGAATACGACCTTCAATGAAGGCCTGTTTTTCTTTAGCGGCATCGTATTCAGCGTTTTCTGATAAATCACCTTGGGCACGAGCCTCAGAAATTGCATTAATCACCGCAGGTCTCTCAACATGCTTTAAATTGTGCAATTCTTTTTTCAATAGCTCAGCGCCATTTTTTGTAATCGGGATCGTACTCATAAATTGACTTCCAAAATCCAGTTAAACGAAGAAGAAATGACTGGTGGAAATCCACCAGTCATTCTTATATTTTATATTCTTTTTAAATATTCTTTTTTGAAATATTCTTTTTAGTTTTTTTGTATTTTTGTTTTTGCTTCAAGCCTTTGCGCCTCTCTTACAAAGAGGCATGCAAACCTTGCAAGTCATAGACTTCTAGCTGGTCGATGGCTTTGATACCAGCAACCGCCGCTTTGGCACCACTGATGGTGGTGTAGTAAGTCACACGATTGGCTTGGGCGGTGGTTCGAATCGACCTTGAATCAGCAATCGCTGTTCTGGTTTCATCCACCGTGGTGAAGACCAATTCAATTTCGCCATTTTTGATCATGTCCACAATGTGTGGGCGACCATCTTTGACTTTATTGACTCGTTTCACAGGCACACCTGCAGCTTCAATGGCCGCAGCAGTTCCTTGCGTAGCCACAATTGAATAACCCATGTCATGAAGCATTTGAGGCACTTCAACCGCCTGGACTTTATCACTGTCTTTCACAGTCAAAAGCACTGTGCCTGATTTAGGCAAGGTGGTGCTGGCTGCCAATTGAGACTTGAACAAAGCCTCACCGAAAGTTTTACCCACTCCCATGACCTCACCAGTCGAACGCATTTCTGGTCCAAGAATAGGATCAACACCTGGGAACTTATTGAATGGGAATACCGCTTCTTTCACAGAGTAGTACGGAGGAATGACTTCCTGTCCGATGCCTTGCTGATCCAAAGTTTGACCCGCCATACAACGCGCTGCAATTTTGGCCAATTGCAAACCTGTCGCTTTTGAAACATACGGCACAGTTCTTGAAGCACGTGGGTTGACTTCTAGAACATAAACAATGTCTTTACCATCAACCTGCTGAATCGCAAATTGCACGTTCATCAAACCAACCACATTCAAGCCCTTGGCCATCGCCGCAGTTTGACGACGCATCTCATCCACCGTCTCTTTGGATAATGAGTAAGGTGGCAATGAACAAGCTGAATCACCTGAGTGAACACCTGCTTGCTCAATGTGCTCCATCACACCACCGATGAACACACGTTTACCATCTGAAATGCAATCCACATCGCACTCAATCGCATCATTTAAGAAACGATCTAGCAATACTGGAGAATCATTGGAAACCTTCACGGCTTCACGCATGTAACGTTCTAAGTCGCGCGTGTCATGAACAATTTCCATGGCACGCCCACCCAAAACATAAGAAGGACGCACCACCAATGGGTAGCCAATCTCATCAGCCAATTTGATGGCTTCCACTTCAGTTCTGGCGGTTCTGTTGGGTGGCTGGCGCAAGCCAAGGTCTTGCAATAATTTTTGGAAGCGCTCACGATCTTCAGCCGCATCAATCATGTCTGGGCTGGTACCAATGATCGGTACGCCATTCGCTTCTAAATCTAAGGCCAGCTTCAAAGGTGTTTGTCCACCATACTGAACAATCACACCCTTGGGTTTTTCAATGGCCACAATTTCTAATACGTCTTCAAGCGTTAAAGGCTCAAAGTACAAACGATCAGAAGTGTCATAGTCAGTAGAAACAGTTTCTGGGTTGCAGTTGACCATGATGGTTTCATAACCATCATCACGCATCGCCAAGGCCGCATGCACACAGCAATAATCAAACTCAATACCCTGACCAATGCGGTTTGGACCACCACCCAACACCATGATTTTTTCTTTGGTCGTTGGTTGTGACTCACACTCTCCATGCTCAGCCTCGTAGCATGAGTACATATACGCTGTATTGGTTGAGAACTCAGCAGCACAAGTGTCAACACGCTTGTACACAGGTCTCACTTTTAAAGCATGGCGAGCTTCACGGACTGCTTTGGCATCCGTTTTTAATAATTTGGCCAAGCGACGATCTGAAAAACCTTTTTGTTTGACATAGCGTAGCTCTTGAGCCGTCAGATCTTTCAGTTGACGATTTTGTAATTTCTTTTCGATCTGAATCAATTCAGAAATTTGCGTCAAGAACCATGGATCAATCGCAGTGTGGGCAAATGCTTCTTGCTCAGTCATGCCTAAACGGAATGCGTCTCCCAAATACCAAATGCGATCTGGGCCAGGCTCACGAATTTCTTGAGTGATTTCATCAAGGTCTGTTGATTTCTCATCCAAACCGTCCACCCCCACTTCTAAACCACGCAAAGCTTTTTGGAAAGACTCTTGGAATGTGCGACCAATCGCCATCACCTCACCCACCGATTTCATCTGAGTGGTCAGACGCTTGTCAGCGGCTGGAAATTTTTCAAATGCAAAGCGCGGAATCTTTGTGACCACGTAGTCAATTGATGGCTCAAATGAAGCCGGTGTTTTGCCACCGGTAATATCGTTTTGCAACTCATCCAAAGTAAAACCTACGGCCAACTTGGCTGCAATCTTCGCAATCGGGAAACCTGTGGCTTTAGAAGCCAAAGCAGAAGAGCGAGACACACGTGGGTTCATCTCGATCACAATCATGCGACCATCCACTGGATTGATGGAGAACTGCACGTTTGAACCGCCTGTGTCCACACCAATCTCGCGCAAAACAGCCAATGAAGCATTGCGCAAAATTTGATATTCACGATCGGTCAAAGTTTGGGCAGGCGCGACGGTGATTGAGTCACCTGTGTGCACACCCATTGGGTCTAGGTTTTCAATTGAGCAAACGATGATGCAGTTGTCTTTGCGATCACGCACCACTTCCATCTCGTATTCTTTCCAACCCAACAATGATTCTTCAATCAAGAGTTCTCGGGTGGGTGAGAGATCAAGGCCACGCTTACAAATTTCTTCAAATTCTTCACGGTTATAAGCAATACCACCACCAGAACCACCCATCGTGAAAGAAGGACGAATAATCACTGGATAACCTGCACCACCTGTTTCAACAGCAATTTGTTGTTGCACCGCATGCGCCTCTTCTAAAGAATGCGCAATGCCTGACTTGGCAGAACCCAAACCAATTTTGGTCATGGCTTCTTTGAATTTCTGACGATCTTCTGCTTTATCAATGGCTTCCGGTGAGGCACCAATCAACTCGCAACCGTATTTCTTTAAAACGCCATTTCTATGAAGATCCAATGCACAGTTCAAGGCAGTTTGACCACCCATGGTGGGCAAAATCGCGTCTGGCTTTTCTTTGGCAATGATGCGCTCAACCACCTCCCAAGTGATGGGCTCAATGTAAGTCACATCAGCCATTTCAGGATCGGTCATGATGGTCGCAGGATTGCTATTGACCAAAATAACTTTGTAACCCTCTGAGCGCAAAGCTTTACAAGCTTGTGCGCCAGAGTAGTCAAACTCACAGGCCTGTCCAATGACGATTGGACCTGCGCCAATGATCAAAATACTTTTAATGTCGGTACGCTTAGGCATTCGTCAATCTCACATCAATTTAATAAAGCGATCAAACAAGTACGCGATGTCATGCGGACCTGGCGAAGCTTCAGGGTGACCTTGGAAACAAAAAGCTGGCTTATCAGTCCAAGCCAAGCCTTGCAATGAACCGTCGAATAAAGACACGTGCGTGGGTCTTACGTTCGCAGGCAATGTATTGGCATCCACAGCAAAGCCGTGATTTTGCGATGTAATCACCACACGGCCATCATCTAAATCTTTCACAGGATGATTGGCGCCATGATGACCAAATTTCATTTTGAGAGTTTTAGCACCAGCGGCTAAACCCATGATTTGGTGACCCAAACAAATACCAAAAGTTGGCACACCTTTTTCAATGAAAGTTTTTGCCGCCGCAATGGCGTAGTCACATGGCTCTGGATCACCAGGGCCGTTAGATAAAAACACGCCATCAGGTTTCATCGCCAAGACTTCAGCTGCTGATGTTTTCGCTGGCACGACAGTAATCTTGCAGCCACGCTCAGTCAACATGCGCAAGATGTTGCGTTTGACGCCAAAGTCATATGCCACCACGTGCTTAAGTGGCTTTTCTAATTTCTTAAAACCTGGCTTGCCATTGGCGGCATTCAAGCCCCATTCACCTTCAGTCCATTCATAAGCTTGAGAGGTCGTGACGACTTGCGCCAAATCCAGACCCGCCATGCCTGAGAAACCTTTGGCAGCAGCCAAAGCTTTTTCGGTCAATGCAGCCATGGTTTCACCAACCGCTCCAGCAACAATCGCTCCGGGCTGAGCACCTTTATCACGCAGAATGCGTGTCAGTTTGCGTGTATCAATGCCCGCAATACCAACAACGTTTTCACCTTTTAAATAATCACTCAAGGTTTTTTCTGAACGGAAGTTTGATGCAATCAAAGACAAGTCTTTGATGATTAAACCGGCTGCATAAATTTTGGTGGATTCACAATCTTGATCATTGACGCCCACATTACCAATGTGTGGATAAGTCAATGTGACCAATTGGCGTGTATAGCTGGGATCTGTGAGGATTTCTTGATAACCGGTTAAAGCTGTATTGAATACAACTTCACCTGCAGACTGGCCTACAGCACCAATGCTGTGACCTGGAAAAATCGTTCCATCGGCTAGTGCCAAAACTGCTGGGGGTAAAGAAGGAATTAGTGGCAGCAAAGGTATTCTCCAAAGCCCTGCTGCCATCCGACACATCCCTCATCCGGAAAAGACACCTCCGGTCTGAGAAT
>JACCEB012009143.1_pt1 | contig 32288 bp, 45 predicted proteins | sample 7454761 | NCBI WGS metagenome assembly JACCEB01 (sample SAMN15323454, study PRJNA562643) | freshwater metagenome | isolation source: river surface water | place: USA:Blue River Watershed | collected 2017-08-18
ATGAGTATTGTTCGTTATTCATACTTCCTACTTTCTGCCACATAACCATGGCGTTTGGTGTGACTGAAATACAGCCCCGCACCTTGCCGTTATTTGTTGATTAAGCTGTTTACGAAGTGTCTCTCAAGCTGGGCTTTCACCGCATCTGTGAGCAGTTCCGGTGTGGATTCATTAAGTACATGATCAACGAGTCCGTCACAAGCTCTCGCTACATCTGTTCCAAAATCGTACCGATTGATTGCCTCAATAAATCCAGCGAATACAGTATCGGCTACTGCTCGTTTTTGTTCATCTGTTAGATAATCCCAAATTTCAGCCATACTTCCTTCTTTCTACTCCATAACGGAGCGTTTGGGGTGACCTTCGGCACTGCATCTGTTTGTTATTTTGACTCAATTTCTTTGATGTGATTCCATGTAAGTATTGTTCCGTCGTCATGTAAAACGGTGAATGTAGCACTAAGCAGAAACCCTTCTCCACAATTGTCGTCTTCCGTAATCGGTGCATCAGAAGTTAAAACTCTCTTCATATCACCAACATACAAAACCTTAAATCCTATATTCTGGTCAGCACCTACAAGATCATCTATTGCGTCGTAGATCCCCTGTACTTTCCTCATTGCCTGTACTCTTTTATTCACAGCTTAACTCCCAAAAAGTAATCAGTTCTATTCATTTGAAGCTCTTCTTCTACATGTTTTTCCATTCTTTCACATCCGTACCCATTGGGTTCACCATCTTCACCAGTTCCAATACAAGCTGTGCACCCTATTTCATTGCAATACTTTTCGCCTATTTTGTCTGGATCTACATCTGCTTTGGTTAGTTCTGGGAATCCACCGTGATAATTGACTATAAATTCTGGTTCAACCCAAGTCTTCACAACAGATTCAGTTTTTGAGTCACATATAACCACCGTCACACCGCTTGGCATTTCATCAGAACAGTCGCCAAAATACTGCTCGGCACATTTCTCGGCACATGATTTAATCCAGCACTCAAACGATTCTGTTCTTGCTATCTCTGGCACATTGCATTGTCTAAGATCATCACTGCACCATTCTTCTATGTAGAAGTTTATGTACATTTTCTTTCCTCTCTATGTTGTTACATAACCACGGCGTTTGGGGTGACGTTCAGCACCACAACTTAATGTTATTATTTTGATTTGCTAAGAGGACAAGTTTCGCATTTTTGATCTATACCACAGTGAGAATGTTCATATAGCCTCATAGAACACTTATACTCTTTTTCCGATAACAACAGGTGTATGATTTTTTCAAATATACCCATAACCTCTCCGTTGGTGATGACTCGCTCCGCTCGCAATCAATGCGAGCGTTATATCTCTAAAAACACATCTCCGAGTTCTGTTGGTAGCTCGTTCTCATCAATAATGTCAATGATTGGAACATCAACCCATCCACAATCAGTCCACACTTGTAGATGATTTGCAAAGTCTCTCAACTCGTCTGAATATTTGTTTACCATTCTCAATTTCATGGCTATTTCCTTTCCGTTAGCCCTTTCGACTTAGTTGTACAAACAATTGTTATCTTAGCATTCCGTGAGATTAAATGTAGCTTTTCCTCTTTGTCTGTCATGTATAGTCCTTTCCAGTTTGGTGGCAGTGCCGCGTGGGGTGTGATACACTGGTTTGTTATAGTTCTTTGTTTATTTTTCTGGTTTCATCTTTCGATAACCCCCAACGCTCAATGACCTCATGCTTGCGTCGAGCTACATCGTGTATACTGCTACAGAATTGAGTACAGGCATCTTTGCAACTAATGTCTACACCATCCCCGTTGCTCCCTGCACAATGTTCAAAGTTTGGTCCATATATAATTTGTCCGATGTATGTTTTCAAGCAATACATAGCAACTCCAGTTGGTGTCGAGTTCACGCGGTTTGTTGCTCAATCCTCTTCCGGCAACCCTGTCACCCAAGCCAGAAGTACGCCGAATATTATCAATGATATTGTGATAGGAATAGTCATTGTAGCTCCTTATTCAAGAGTATGGTCATCTTGTTTACTTGCGCCACCTTTGAATCGCACCATCCAAGCTCCATGTACTTGCAGTCGTTGTGGCCCTCTTCTCTTGTGAAATAAACGCAGTCGGTTCTGACTGGTTCTTTACAAAGGAACACAAGTTCACAGCAGTTCTCTTTTAACCTTGGCATTAATAACCTGCCTTCTTAATTAGACATATAAGGAACTCCCGCCAGCTTATGGCGTAACCTGTTTCTTCCTCAATCTTCGACCGCGCTTGAGACACGGATATGAAGTCATTAACTACCAATCTGATAATGAGCGACTTGAATAGTTTACTCACATACACCTCCTTAGTTGATAGCAACAATATAGCATATTGCAATCATTTTGCAATCAAAAAAACAACATGCCTTTGTATATGTGTATAATCGGTGAAGGCGTGACCTACAAAACGTGGCGTGACCACAGGAGATATGCAATGGACGAACTCGAAAAACTCATGGCTGAATTAGGTATCAGCGAAGAGCAAGCGCAGAAGATTCTCGGCGTTTCAAAAAAGCTCGTAGAAGCTGAGACGGAAAAGGGCAAGGGCTACTACAGAGAGAAGGACAAAGAGACGCTCTCGGTAAAGCAGGCACTCAAAGAGAAGGAAGAAGCACTCAGCAAATTACAGGAAGCTGGCAAAAGCTCAGAAACAACTCTCGAATCGCTGAAAGGTGAGATTGAGGCGTTGAAACAAGAGCGGGACGCAGAAAGACAGGCAAGGGAAGCGGAATCAGCAAAAGCAACGCGGGAAGCGGTGCGGGCTGAACTACTGAACAAGCTCGGAAGCCGTGTTAAAATGGCTAACCATGTGATTAGCGGGATACTGGCAGAACATGAGGCACAGAGAAGCGAAGAAGGGTATACAATCGGCGGTAAGCCAATTTCCTCTTTCGTGGATGAGTTCGTAAAACAGAATGAAGCTGATCTTGTAATAGATCAAAAAAGCGGGAGCGGTGGCGACCGTGGGAACCATAGTTCAAACGATTGGACAAAGATGTCTCTCGCAGAACTAAAACAGAATAAAATTATTGAATAAAGGGGCCTAAAATGGCATTACTCGATTTCGTACAGGCAGATGCAATTACAACTTGGATGCAGGAGCGCATCTATACACGTTCACAGGCACGCGGCATCTTTGCGTCCAAAGTGGTAAAAGGTTCAAGCGTCCTTTTCCCTGTTGCCTCCACTGGATCAGCAAAAGCATATACCTCTGGTATGTCGCTCGTAAATACCAACGTCACATCTTCAAACGTGACAATCGATCTTGATGAGACAGTCTATGATATGCAGAACATCGACACTATTGACAATGCAAAAGCGGCGCAGGAAATTGCTCCACAGGTTGCCATGGCGATGGGTGACGTGTTCGCTCGATGGATTGATGCAACAGCATACAAAGCAATCTACACCGATGCGGTTGCTGGCGGTATCAAAAACGCTACTAAATTCGGTCTCACTACTGCGGGTATCGCAGTTGCAACCACTGCAGACCTCGAAACTCTGATCCTGAATGTACGCACTGAGCTTGTCAAAAAAGACATCCCGCTCACTGAATCGTTCATGATCGTACCGCCTGAACTCGGTACACTTGCGGCTAAACTGACCGCCAACTCATACCGTGTTAATCAGGCTGAGGCGGCTTGGGCAACTGGCTATATCACCACTGCCTACGGTATCAACATCTACGAATCGACCAATCTGCATATTCCGGCAAACGATGAGCGTTCTTTCATCTTCGGACTGAAAAATGCGGCATCGATTGCAATCGGCTTCGAAGCTACTCAGGTAGGTTCATCAATGCCCGTGAAGCTTGGTGAATACGTCATGCAGGTGTTCAACGGTGGCTTTGGTGCTAACAACCCTGCACTCGTAGGGCTTGGCGTTATCACCGAAACAGGCGCGGTAGCTTAACGATAATCGGGGAGAGAGTGTCTCTCCCATTTTCGGCGGGGTTGTCTATGGAGCTTGATGAACTTATAACGCAGGAATACGAAAAGAGTAAAGCCGTAATAGCCAAAAAACTACAATGGTATGCTCGCAGGTATCACCGATATAGGCACAGGACGCGAACCCTTATGAGGTCAACAACTCCGGTGTTAAATAAGTCTCTCAATGTAGGTCTACAGGCTACTGCGTTTTATGCACCTTTCGTTATAAACGGGCACGGAACTTGGCTACCTGACCCTTTCATAGATAACGCGCTACAAAAAAACAGGGCTTTCGTACGCAACCAGTACAAAACGGTGGCGGCAAGAGCAGTTAGAAAGTACAACGCTCAAAACAGGCGGAATAAGCTATGGGTGATTACATAACCACGGACGACGTGAGGCATAGGCATATTAAGCGATTTGGGGCCACAGAGCTTGCGGGTTATGTAGCCACTGCTAATCAGCGGTTCGAGGATTACGCTGTTTCTATCGGCGTGGCTGTGGATGATATTGCCACAACTCTTCCGGAAAGCGTGAAGGCGTTTATTCTTGCGGATATGTACATGCAGATAGCACGCGACAACGTAGGGTCAGAGGGTTCTATGCTGACCGGAGAGGCTACACTGTACCAGACCATATACGCGTTATACAACGACGAATATTCTAAACTCAAGCCACGCATGACACCCAACATGATAACCGGCGCGGCAGTATCACTTACCACTTCGGCTGCATCGTTCGGGAGGTTAGAGCGTGGATAGGCTAACCACTATCGAAGAGGCGATAATCGACACACTGGCAACTATTGTTGCTGGTGATCAATTGCCGTCAGGTTATATCTATTACACCACAACAGGGCAGACCGATCTTGCTGATATGGCTCTTTCTGAGTCGTTGAATAACGAGAACGATCTTTCTGGAGTGGTAAATCACCTTGTAGTTGCTTCCGAAGATGGAGAAGAAACTGCAGAGTGGGACATAGGGCAGAACGTATACACCAATGTGGGTAGGTATGAAATCCGGTCACAAGTATATTGTGATCCTGATGAGGACAATCCACGAAGGGCACTCAAAACATCAGGCAACGAAGTGTTGAGTGATATACGTGCGCTCTTGGGGAATAACCATACTTTAGGTGGTGAGGTCAATTGGTGCAGAATCCTGTCTAATCGGTTTGAATACTTAGAAAACGGGGATAGAATCGGCGGGGGAATGCAGATTACAGAAATAGAAATTGAGTATTCGCAACAGTTACTCAATCCAGACATAGCAACATGTTAAAAAAGGGGCAAAAATGCCATTCTTAACCACGACTAAACAGCTCTTTGCGGAGCTTGAATCTACGGCAGGGGTATCTATTGACCCTACCGATAAAGCGAACTCCTACGCATCGCCTACTTTGCAGGATGTACGGGTGCGCTCTCTTGAGTTTACAGTAACGCCAGAGAGAGACGATGAGAACAGCAAGTACTTAAACGGTGATTTCTCTGGTGATGAGTCAATCAGTGGAAAGATCAACAGTACAGCCAAGTTCACCATGAAAGCAGAACCTGCGTATTACAAGGCTGGGGTATCAGCTACCCACAAGATCAACTTCTCTAAGTTTTTGGAATCTTGTGGGATGATGAAAATTGTTGTTCGTGACCCTGTTCCTGCGGCACTTACCGACATCGACTACCCTATCCAATACTGCTACTATCCATCGGTTGAAGCATCGACTAACACGATCACGCTGACCGAGCTGGCTATCAATGAGGATAAGACAGGGATAGCTAAAGAGATTCGCGGGGCAATCGGGAATTTCAAAATCATGGCAGACGGAACAGGAAAGCCGTTGACTATGGAGTTTTCATACACAGGATCCACCGACGAAGATGGGGTATGGGAAATTGACCATGCAGACGTTGAAAACCTCGGGTTCGATGTGGCTAACGTATCGACACTGCCGGCTGAAAAGTACGTCAATACGTCGATCACGCTTACCAATCTCGACACTTCCGCGTCGTCTACATTCTGTAGTTCTACGATGAGTTTCGATAGCGGTAATACGATTTCGACTATTGACTGCCAGAACACATCAAGCGGTATCATATCTTCGATGATTGACGAGATGAATCCTCGCTTCGTTATGGCTCCACTTGCGCAGACTTTGAGCAACTTCAATTTCTGGTCGTCTCTTACCAATCAGGAGAAGTATTCTATTGATGTAATAGTTGATACTACTGTTGCAAATATTCCGCCCATTCGCCTGTTCATTCCACGCGCTGAAATGATCACAGCGAGCGACACAGAAAACGGGAAAAAGATTGCTCACGAAATGACATTCCGCCCACTGTCAAACATCGACAAAACACTTCCGCCTCTCAAGTATTATGAACAGGCAGACGGCACAGTTAACAATTTCAGCTTTGCAGGTTCGTCTGTGATTGACAATGAGCAGGGCGCGACGTGGTTCTTAATGTTCGGTGAGAGAGAGGCGTAAGATGATAGTTGAGAGGGCGATACTTGAAAAGCTGAAAGGGGTGCTACCGTGCACCTCTATTGTAGAGTTTGTGACGATTGCTCACAGGGGGATACTCGAAAATGAGGAGCTGAAAGAATATGCTCCAAAATTCATGTGTCGCCAGCTCACTATCGGGGAAAATGAGTCGGCAAAAAGGATTTTGAGGGATGGTTACGACAGAAACGAGATGATAGAGATACTAAAAGCTGTGGTCATCGGGTGGAGCAACCTATTCGATATATCAACGGGTGAAGAGTTTCAATATTCAGTTGACAACGTAGCCAAACTTCCAGAGATGGTGCAAAAATCAATCCTTACCGACTTGTGGCAGTATGCTGGATCGATGCTGTAAAGAGCACGAAACGCTCTCCCTGAAATTGCTTGCCATAATGATGTATGACGGCGATTTCAGGGGGCTTTCGTGTGAAAACTGCCAAAGCAAAGAAGAACTAAACTGCGACATGGATACTACAAGAGAGGATCAGGTTTATTACTTCGATCCTCTTAACATATCAATCAATACTTGCCCGATAAATTGTATTTTGCCAGAACACGTGGACTTCTCTGATAGGTTCATGTACAACACACAGACAGGGACAATGCCACGGTACGAAGACTGCCCTGCGTGGTATTGGAGATTACACAAAGAGTTCGCGGGGTATAAATCAGTATTGGAGGCTAAACATGGCAACTGACGATATAATCATAGGTACGAGGCTGGATGTAAGCGGCTTGAATACCGGAATCGCAAAGATGGGGAGCACGATATCTACTGCCTCCAAAACAGCGACGACAAGCCTGTCCGGAGTTGCATCCTCTGTTATGGGTCTGATCAACCCATTTACAGTAGCAACAGGTGCGGCGGCGGCGGCTGGTGCGGCGATAGCAAACGCCACCAAAAAAACAATGCTATTTGCAGACGAAACAAGTAAATCAGCCCAAAAAATGGGGCTGTCAATAGTCGAATACCAAAAGGTCGCGGCACTTGCCAGTCTCAACGGGGCATCGGTTGAGGCGATGTCTACGGCAATGCGTGGACTTATTAAGGCAACTGACACCCAAAAGGAGTCTTTTGACGCAATAGGCGTTTCGATACGTGATACCAACGGCGATTTAAAAAACCAAGAGCAACTATTCAAAGAGACGGTGCTTTCGCTTTCGAGAATGAAAGAGGGTACAGACAGGGCTTTCGTTTCTCAGAAGCTATTCGGCAGATCGGCGGCAGAGCTTGCCCCTACCCTAAACATGGGCGCCGAAGCACTTGAGAAGTATTTCGCCACATCTGAAAACATGGTGACAGTAAGCGAAGATCTGGCGAAAAACTCAGAGATATACAATGACTCGATGGAGATACTTGGGGCAACAATAAGCAAGCTGAAAAACGAAACACTCGAACCGATAGTGGCAACTCTTGCGCAAATGGCTCAACAGTTCGTTGCGATTGCAGGATCAAAGCCAATTCATGACTTTTTCAATGACCTGAATACTGTAATTGGGTTCACTCTCGAAAAGATGCGTCCTATCCTGTTCAATCTTGGGCTAATTAAGGATCGATACGAAGACCTTTCAGGGGCATCAGAACCCAAAACTATTGAAGCTCTGAACAAAGAGCTTGCCGCCGCTGAAAAGAACTTGAAAGGGCTTGTGGACCAGAGCAACGCATTCAGAAAAACAAAAGCAGGTAAAGACGCTATTGAGGGAACTACTGCGGCGATAAGACAGCAAGAGAGAGCAATCGCCAATCTAAAGACGCAGATAGCCTCTATGAAGCAATCAGCCCCAATTATTGACAAAGTGGCGACACCTTCTGCCAATGCTGAAAAAGAAACTGATAAACTTAAAGAGGCAAACTGGAAGAAGTACCTGCAATTTAGCGAAGACAGAAAGAGGACTGAAGAACATTACAAGGCTATGTTCGGTCTCCACTTGGCATACGCTGAAAATTTAGACAGAGTTATGCCTTCAATTGGGATGTCCTACGGCTCAAACCAAACGCCACTGGCAACGCAAAAGAGCGACGGCGGAGAGTGGCAAGAGGCGGAGAACGCGCGGATGCTGTTACAACAGGAACAGCTCAATCAGGCAAAAATACAGGCGGCTCTTGATACTGCCGATACACTGATCAACATCGGCGATATGGTAGCAAATGCGGCGGTTGCCCGTGATCAGAGGGAGTTGGATTCGTGGGCGGCAAAAGAGCAGAAGAAGATCAACGGGATGAAAGTTTCCGGTAAAAAGAAGCAACAACTCGAAGATCAGCTCGCGGAAGAGGTGTTGAAACGCGAGGCGGAGATTGCCAAAAAAAGAGGGGCTATTGAGATAGCATCAACTTGGGCAACGGCGGCATCATCAAGTTTTCAAGTGTGGGCCAACCTCACAGCGGCAGGTGCTAAATTCGGTACTCCCGGAATGCTCGCGGAACAGATATCGGCAGGGGTTGCAATTGCCGGAATCATGGCAACGGCGGCGGCGAAAACTGCTATCATATCTGATAGTATGAGCGGCTTTGAAGATGGGGGTGTTATTGGCGGATTTAAAGGTGCGACAAAAGGCAGAGACAATACCGTAATATCAGCCAGAAACGGCGAGATGGTACTCAATGCTGTTCAGCAGAAAAACCTTTTCGACACCATCAACGACACAAGAAAGCAATCGCCAGAACAACAGTCACAAAAAACCATAGTAAACAACATTTCACACGGCGGAATTGTGATCAACGGAACTGTTGACGGCGATACTCTCGACAAAATAAGAGAGGTCAATGATGAGTTTTTGTACAAACTGAGAGACGGGATTAGAACACTGCAATCGGCGGGGGAAATATAATGGCGTTGACAATAGATAGCATTTCGCCGTCATCCATCACGGCGGCGAATGGGTCGGTAGTGCCGATGACCGCGACAGCAAGTGGCGCACAATTAACATACCGAAACCCTGTAACAAAAGCAATGCAGACGGATTATACGTGGACTCAATTTGGAACTCTAAATGCTGTTTCTTGGGTAAGCAATAACGCCGTTAGGCTATACCCAAATTCTTGGGCCTACGGGAACGGTATAACATCAAACGCGTTTGACTTGCACAAAGTTGAGTTTTCCTGTTATGTAGACGGCTCTGCTGACGGATCAAGCGGAAGAGTTGGGCTGTATGGGTCTGATGGTACTCGCACATTCATATTCGATATGCAGACATTTGGAGATTACATAGCAATAGTGTCATCATCTGAATATTTCCCAGATGAGGTATACCCATATGTTTTCAACAGGTCGGTCAACTGGAGAATGACATGCACAATAACCAACGACTATGCTGATTTATTAGTAATTAGTAGCGATGGAGTTACACATGTAAACAAAAGGTATACTTTCTCAACACCAATATCTACACAGGTTAAGTGGAGGGCAGAAGCGTCAGAGGTTGGAGGAAACTCAGTTCTATTTGATTTTAAATACACAGGTTTTCCGGCTCCAGTAGTCTACACGGAGTCTGGCTATTACTACGACTATTCTCTCATAGACACCTCAAACTCCTCGGTGATCTCAACATCTAACCCCTACAATTACACAGCTGACCTAGCCGACAACGGAAAAGAATTTCAATGGTCTGTAACTGATGGGGTTGATACGGTGCTGTCTGATCCTATACCAATAACAACGGGATACGCTCTTAGCATAGACAGCATTTCGCCAACATCGATATCGGCAAATTCAGGCGATGTAATACCGATGAGCGTGTCATATTCTGGAGGTGTTGGGGCTGTTTCTGTTGCTCTGATTGATACTTCCGACTCTTCTGTTTTGTCAACATCGAGCACATACAATTACACGGCAGACGCGGCAGATAACGGAAACTCGTTTCAATGGGAAGTGACTGACCTTATTGGAACAGAGCAGAGTGAACTGATAGCGGTATTAGTGTCCGGCATTGTTGACGCGTGGAAAGTGTATTCGTACGATCTCGGAATAGACATGGGCATGGAGTGGGTTGAGATGTCCGACGGCGGGTACAAAGTATCAGACCGTGGGATATTTAACAACGCGGAAACTGATCACATCAAGACATCGCTAACAATACGGGGAAGGTTTGATTATATCTATTCTGTTTTTGAGTCGATAAGCAACGCCATACGTGATAAATCAGACCTGATATGGAATGATAAGGGCTTTCCGGTTTTCGGTGCTAACGTGGACTATTCTGCGGGAATACCGATTGTGATAGATAGCGTCTCAGAGATAACACAATACGCAAAAGGTGCTTTTCAAATATCGGTGACAATAAAGCCGTTAAGCCTCAGTTTTTTGGAGACACCTGTATTGTTCCCTGATCTTCGCTCGCTTGAGTATTCATACAGCTCGAAGTACGATCTTGGATTCAGCAACGAGTACAGCTACAACGCGTATTCACTTGGTAGTGTTGATGTTGCCAGAACTGGCGAAGAGTCTGGAGAGTTCACTGGTATGTTCAAGCTCACACGCGAAGAAATGGCGCAGATATTGAACTTCCAAAGAGCGCAACGCGGATACCCTTTCGATATGCCTACAATATACGGAGTTGATTATCCATTCGGAACAATTGCCGGCAATGTTGGGTTACGGTGCAGACTGAGAGAGGTATCGAATATTAAGCAGATATCACCTATATTCTTTTCGGCGAAGATAGTTTTCGTCCTCGATTATACTCAGGGGGACTAATGGCAGTAAATACAAGTGAAATAAGATACGCGGTTAAAATAACAACAGAACACGTTGGAAACATAGCTGAAATTGGGCTGTACAACGGCGAGATCAGGATGATCACCGGAAGAGATGCGACCGGACTGACGTTTGAAGGCGGGGAGAGTGCCGATAATTTCAGGACTGGCTTTCTTGTAAAGAGTCCCATTAAATCTATGGGAACCGAGATAGATATAAGTTTGGGTGGTGCTATGGCATCGCTCAACACGTGTAGCATCACGATCAACAACACAGATAGCTATATGACGCTGCTACTATCTAACAAGGTGTATCTGGCTAACTGTAAAGTGCAAATATATGTCGCTATTGACGGGGTTCTATACAGCCGTTTCGGCGGGGTGATAAGCGAAATATCATACAATGAGAAGTACGTAGTTTTGAAGGCTCGCGATGTCAATGAGGACAACTTCAAAAACATACCTGAAAACGGATCCTCGCAGGTTGTTTATGGTGATTTTACGACAGAGCCTTTGCCTTTGAAGTTGTCAGACGATAACGTTTCAACAATAACGCGAAACGGGACGCGGTACGAGCTGATAAATAACGTGGCTCATCTCACGGTTGCAATCACAAAAGAAGATTATGACACAAACTTAGGAACACCGGATTTCTGGGCAGGTAGGCACGTAAAGCCACGGGAATTTAGATCCCAAAACACCAGCGAAGGCATAGAAGATGCGATACAAATAATAAGCAACACACAACCATTGAGGGAAGAGTTCACTGACGGGTACGGTGTTGTGAGGTACATATACTCAACAAGACTTGAGCTTGAGGTTCCATTTGCATCGATAACATCAAAATCAATGATACCTACGCCGTCATTTTTCAGGCTGTCATCGTCGCAATACAAGCCAGATATACCAACAAGCTCAAAATCTCCATTCCTGTACAACTTCACAGAGTTTGATGGAATTGTAGTTTTCGACATAATATCATTTGAGTCTCAGTTTACAATATCAGATAGTGAAGTCGAGTCGATAGAGACAGACGAAAATGGGAATGCTGTTGTATATACCTACAGCGATGAATACGGGTATGTTGAAACAGATAAGTCTTTCGGTCTTGTGAATGATGGGCAAGGATCACACGTAGTATGTAAGAGCTTCAGCAAAGAGTTTAGCGCAAGATCGCACACTGTTATACCGTTCAAGAGTTGCAGATTTGCAAGCATTAAAAGTGTATCCGGTAATGATTTCTATATCGACCCTATAGCGAGAGACAAGCTTTCATACCAATCGATGCCTATCCCGTCTGTTTTCTACGACGGAAGCGTGTTCATAAACGGTGACTACGGGACAGAAGAAAACTTCCAAGACTATACAGAGCTCGAAAGCACTTTCAAGCGTTCAACCGATCCTGAAGGGTTTTTCACGGCGTCGCTTGGTGCGTTGTTCGAGCTTGAAGTTCAAGGCAATTTCGAGTTCGATTCTTATTCAAGCGTATACTTTTCTTTCGGGATAAGGCTAAAGGTCGTAAACACAATAAACGACGTTGCAGAAAGAGATTTGCACCTAAATTTTAACGCCTTGAATATTGCATATGCTGACTATGGATACCCCGGATACAGTGGCATGTACGCAGAAAGAAAGATCATACCAGAGCCTATCTCGTCAAGCTCGCTTAAGCTCATGACATACGACGAGGAAAACGGAAATTACTATTCACCGTTTGCTCTGCAGGCGCAATCTGACGACGTGTTCCCTGTTAGTCAGGTCATTGTAAGCCCTAAAAGATTCGACTCTAACACCACAATAAGCCCGACGGCAGTGTATTCGTGGGGCGGAAGCTTTAACGAGGGGTGGATAGACGGTATATATTACGCGGGAACAGACGAATACCTTGGCGTTGTTTCGGTTGATCAGGTAATACAAGATGGCGTGAAACTAAGCAAGAACCCCGTTGTAACAGACCCAAAGACAGGGAAGAGAAAAATATACCTACACGTAACAGTTGACCCAAAAGACGGGAATATAAACACAGATTACAATGTTAAATTTGATCTTTTCAACATACAGCTTATTGGCGAAAAAGAAGTAAAATCTGAAAACCTGTATGTAAAGGCTGTTGGTGAGCAGTATTCAGGTGTTGGTAGTGGAAGTGTATACGGAGTTTTTAAGAACGCTCTTGAAGCCAAAAACAGCTTTACAGACGTTAACTACGGAAACGTACAGGACACCAGAACAACATGGGATGCATCTCGCGTATTACAAGAGCAAACAAACTCCAAAGACCTGATCAAAGAGCTTGCTCAACAGAGCTTTGTAGGCGTGTTCACAAATAGAAAAGGGAATCTGCAACTAAGTGCGTTTAAGGACTTGATTTCGTACGATTACAACACAGAGGGTGAGTTCTACTATTGGGCGTGGAAGGCAGGTGTAGCCTATAGAACGTTTGATAGTAGCAACATCATAAACGGCTCTATTGGTTCGGTCAAACAGACTCCAACGTCCAACATCTATAACAACATCGCTCTCCGTTATGGGTACTCTTATGCAACAGGAAAATTCAGAGACGATACGTATTACGTGACAAACGTTGCCGAATATGCATTCCCTGCTTTTGGGGATGACTATTCGAAGTTCTCGAATATCCCCGATTATACATCGGCTAAAATATCATGGGAACACGCGCACTCTGTTTATGTTACCAACAGGATCAGCAAGAGCATAGATAAAGCTGGTAGCCTCAGAGACTGCTATTGGTTCAACAAAAACACGCTTAACTCGTCGCTGTATTTCTATCTGGTCAATCTTACGGAGTGGGTGACACAGAGCAAGAATAAAATAGCGTTTAGCCTTCCGATAAACAGCGATACTATAACGATAGACCTGTTGGAACCGTGTATATTCAATGACGTGCTATTGACGGGCGGATACGACGTTGCTGGGTGGGTGACAAAAACCAATATCGACTCTGAAAAAATGGTTCTCAATGTTGAAATAACAACAGTTCCGACCGAGTTGATACCTGTTTACAAATTGATAGATGAGGGTTCGGAAACTATACTAGATGTGACAGTTGAAGAAGTTGATTCAACCGATGCATACGATGAAGATTTTAGCCTCTAAAGGAGGGCAATAGATGGAAGTAGATTACAAGAAAGTACTGAGGGACGAAAAGGAAACAAGGGCCGCACTGCAAGCGGCCATGTTACCACGGCAGATAGGGGTGTCAAGTGATACCAACGTTATAGGGTATAAAGACTCTCTCGGAAACATGCACTTTTACACTCCGGAGGGTGGAGCGGCGACATACGATTCTGTGCACATATCAGGGCTGACTGGTTCTGGTATGGTTGCGGCGGATGCAAACGGGAATCTGTATATCGCATCGTCTCAGATCGAAGGTGACTATGATTCTCCGGTGTCGTCAATGTGGACATATTCAGAAACAGCTCCGGCGGCCAGTACAACTATCAACCTGTCAGGATCAGGGGTTAATTCCGGAACAATATCAATCAACGCGCAATCAACAACAGCAGACTATACAGGTATACTTTCTGTTCTCGATGATTATTCCACGGTAATAGTCCAGAATGTTCTCGATGCTACGCAGTACAAGGTTCTTAAGCTGGAAGAGTCAAGCGGAATCCCTTCAGTGAACAATTACGACTACCCGTATTCTGTAATAAAGTCTGGCGGTCTTGATTTCGCAGAAGGTGATGAGTGTTTGGTAATATTCAACGCAGCGTCAATATCTTCTGACGGTGGAGATAATGTAATAAACGCAAGCGACGGTAATGGTGGATTTAAGGCAACTGGACTCACAGGCATCAACGGAGAACTCGGGGCTGATTCGATCCAATTTGACACCAATGCAGGAGTAACACCAAGCACCACAGGACAAATGGCTTGGGATGACGACGAACAGACAATATCGCTCAAAATGTTCGACGGGGTTACCCTGCAATTAGGCGAAGAAGATTTGTATTACGTACGCAACAATACAGGTTCTCAGATTGACGACGGAACACCGGTCATGTTTGCAGGAACCGTAGGCAATAGCGGAAGATTGCTAATAATGCCGACAACTCTTGGAAGCGAGTTTATACCTGAGTATTTCCTCGGTATTGCCACGTCCAACATTCCAAATGGAACAGACAACTATGTGACATCGCGCGGGAAGGCTCGCGGTATAAAGACAGATGGCAACGCGTATGGGGAAACGTGGGAAGATGGAGATATTCTCTATGTTGACCCTGCTCACGACGGAACACTTACAAACGTCAAGCCGACAGCACCAAACCCGACTATTACAGTTGCGGCGGTTGTTTATGCCCATGCAACAAACGGGACGCTAATGGTTAGACCTACATTCAACCACAAGGTGACAGACCTGTCAGACGTTAACGCCACAATGTCAGATAATCAGATACTTGTTTGGAACAGCACAACAGAAACGTTTGAGGCACAAAACAGGGTTATCGACCCAATCGACCCGATGGGTTTTGATATTTCTTCGGCGAGTGCACAAGATTTACTCGATATGTCTTTTGATGTCGGAACATCGACATTCACTCTTGCCCCTAAATCGCCGTATACTGAGTATACATACAGCTACAAAGGTAAGCGAAAAACGATAAGCGCGCCTCTTACTGTACAGTGCCCATTTGCAACGTCGCGTAGGTGGTACATTGTTTTTGACGACGAAACGGGAACACTCACCGGCTTAACAACGCTTGCAGACGGTGCGTATACTATCATACGTGACAATGTTTTTGTTGCTGAGTTGTATTGGGACGAAACAGGCACAGACCTAATTGTCGATGAGTTTGAAGGTCACGGCGACAATATGCATTGGTCAGAACATTACTATAACCACACCAACAACAAAACAAAGTATACGTCTGGTCTTGCGGTTGCTCCAGTCAACGGATCACAAAATCTTACCGTTAGTTCTGGTGCTATTGCCGATGAAGACATTCCGTGGTTAATATCAGCAGTCACTGCGGGAACAAATATCCAAGCGTTGTGGCGTTCTGGGACAAGTTGGAACGGTGGAATGTATCCTGCTGGCGTTGTCACTTCAGCAGGTAGCGCGGTGTACAATCACGATCTTGGCGGGGGAAGTTATGGCAATACAGCAATAAGCGCGTCAGATTTCGTATGTGTTCACTACTACGCCAGACTTAGCTTTAGAGGCAGGGACATATTCGCAATCGTTGGTCAGACTCTATACTCCACATCGTCGGCGGCAAGGACTGGAGCACTTACTGAGATTAACAATCTTGTTACAAGTGGGCTACCGATGTCTGAGTGGAAAGCACTTGGAACGGCTATTGTAGACGGTGGCACTGGTACATGGACATTCACTCCTGTCGATGGTACAGGGGCTATGATTGTGGACTGGAGGGACAGTAAGGCAGGGCAGATCATAGTTCCGTCATCAACGTCTCCGTTGTCATCTGTTCTGGCTGTTGGCAATTCTGCCGGAAGTCTTAAGATAACCGACTTAGCAGACGGAACCCTTTCCGGTGATGCAATAAACAAAGGTCAGGCAGATACAGCCTACGCTAAAAAGGGGACGTATTCGTCCAGTATTTCAACAACAGACACGGCAACATATACGCGCTCTCAATGGCTTGGTGCTATTCTGCGTAATTCAGTTGCAACATCTGTTAAGTCGATAACAATTGACCCAACGGGAATAACAGAAGGCGATTGGTTCGATGTGTATGTCAGGTATCCTGACAGCTCGCTAACGGTAACGATCACAGGGTATACGTATTCATCAAGCAACACCATAATGTCAGAAGATGGTATCGTTCGTTTTTATATTCCATCTGCGTCAACTGTCGCGTTTATAGGCAGGAAAGAGAAGCGTCATGTTGTAACGGATACCATTCAAAACCCTGTCGCAGGGGACTTTTTCAAGGTTTACCAGAATATGGGTCTTGGGACTATGTACCTAAAGAGTGCAAAGGGTGCGCTTAATGATACCGGATCTCTTACCGTGCGATTTTATAAGAACACTTCGTTCTCGCTTTCAGGAGCAACAGCTCTTGGTACTGGGACATCATCTCTTACAGGGACGAGCGACACAAACATAAACGTTGGAACTACATATTCTTTGGCGTCTGGCGAATACCTGCTATTCAAAGTTGAAACTGTGACGACGGCGAAGACAATAGCATTCAGTGCACTTTTGAGAAACATTGACAACTAAGGAGAACAATATGGCTACATTTATTACGATCAACGAAACAACAGAGGCGCAGAGATTCGCCTCTTTCATCGCCATCGAAGGCGAAGACATTGAGAACGGGAACGGAACGATCACAACGCGATCACGCGGGAAGATTGACGGCGTTGAAATAACACGTGATGTCGTTGTTAGAACTCCAATACAGGACATCGCAAGAGCCAATCCTGAACTCTTTGCAAGATTAGACTCAGCTCTTCGGGAGCTGTGCGATCTTCAATGGTCTTTGGAATCTGAGGCATGAGAAGGGATAGCAATATGCTAAAAATAGACTATGAAAAACTAAGAGCCGGCGATGTTGTTTTTTGTGGGGGTAGGGGTGTTTTCTCCTCTCTCATCCGGCTTGTAACCGGCGGGAAAAACAGATCGGTGAAAACAACTGCAACACACGTTGGCATACTGGTCGATTTTCACGGGCAGATACTCATGGCTGAAATGTTGGGGAATGGGCTGTCTATCTCTTCTCTTGAAGAGTACCAGAAGAACAAAAGACGGTTCATGCTTGGAATATATCGCCATTGTAGACTAAACGAAGAGCGTGTAGCTATTATTCAAAAGCGTATAGCATTAGACAGAAGAAAGACCATAGAATACGACTGGAAGGGGATACTCGCATTTCTGCGCGGTGAAGGTTCTCCGGAAAAGTTTTATTGCTCTGAATACGTTGCCAATGTTTTCGGATGCGCTGGGTTGCTGTTCGCCTCACCAAAGCACAACAAAGAGAATATATCTCCCGAGTTTCTGCATACTCAGATGAGCCGCGCAGTAGTTGCTGAAAAGGTATATTAGCCACATAAGAAAGGGGCGGTTATGCCTGAAAAGATGAGCAAGAATTTCAGCCGTGAAGAGTTCGCGTGTCAAGGTGTAGGATGCTGCGGACATTCTGCACCGATTAGCTCCAAATTAGTTGACGCGGTTCAAAAATTGCGCAATATTGTAGGGATGCCGCTCAGGATAAACAGCGGTTTTCGGTGTAAGACTCACAACGCTAAAGTCGGTGGAGTTATTGACAGCCCGCACTGTAAAGGTATTGCGGCAGATGTCGCTACTCCGAGAGGGATGACGGATGTTGAGTTTTATAATATCGCGTGCAATATTGAAGAGTTTAAAAACGGTGGAGTTGGGATATACGACGGCCGCATACACGTCGATGTCAGAGATGCAGACAAAGGTGGTGTAAGATGGGACAAGAGGAGCACGAAATGAGTACAGACGAATTCGCGGAATTAAGGAAACAGGTACAGGACATTCACAACGCCCTATTGGGGTCGTTTGAGAACGAAGGCATAGTTTCACGCATAAACAAGTTAGAGTCGAAAGTGGCAACATTCCAAAAGGCTATACTCGGGGCCGGCGTTGCTATTGGTGGGCTTTTACTTGATGCGGTGAAAGGTCTTTTTTAGTAAAATTATTTTAGCGTTGTAATATACTGAAAATTAAAGAGGTGCGAAAAATTCGTTCCTCTTTTTTTACGTTCTATGTAAAAATATTTGTACTATGTGTAATTTATTGCTATATTATCATCATACCAGCAAACAACGGAGGGCGGTATGGATTTCCTTAACAAGATGTTTAGAGGCATGACAGAGCGCAATATAAACGCTCTTGTGTTCCAGATGGTTTCTGATTACCAAGATAGGTATGTCACAAGTTTTGACAAGTTCACTTTAAACGTAATGACAAACTTTTACTTAAAGGATGCAGAATGAGCCTAAAAGAAAGAGCGATTGCACTTGGTTTTTCGAGTGCGGGAGAAATGGTGAAAAAGACAGGGTACGTAAACAGCGCACTGTACAAGATGCAGACAGAGAACAAAAGTCGTTTCGAGGCCATTACGCTATCGGCGCGTGTTGGCGAGATGACTATTGAAGAGTTTAAGAAGATAGGATCAAAAGCCGGCTTTCTAATGGTGAAACCGCTTAACAAGATGACGGCAGGAGAATTGCATCAACTCTTCGGGGAGGCATAAATGGCAACAGGGATATTGGTAATAGGGGAGTCAGGGAGCGGAAAGAGCACTTCAATCAGAAACCTCGATCCGAAGAGCACGTATATCATAAATGTGCAAGGTAAACCGCTCCCGTGGAAAGGGTCGAAAGACCAATACAACGAAGCGGAAAAGAACACAATGCACTCAGATACAGCGTCTAAAATCTGTGCTATCCTTAGCAGTGTCTCAGAGCGTGCACCTCATATTTCGACTGTTGTGATCGACGATTTCCAGTACATAATGGTAAACGAGATGATGCGCAGAACATCGGAGAAAGGGTATCAGAAGTTCAGCGACATCGCTAAAAATATATGGGACTTGGTGAACCTTGTAACGCATCTTCGCGACGATCTGAAGGTTGTTTTCCTTTCTCACTCAGAAACTACGGCAACGGGCAGGGAGAAGGTCAAGACAGTTGGGAAAATGCTTGACGATCAAGTAAATATCGAAGGCATGTTTACCATTGTTTTAAAAGCGTTTGCTTCTCAGGGAGAGCACTTTTTTAGCACTAAAAACAGCGGATCAGACACAGTAAAGACGCCCGCCGGAATGTTTGATTCAGAGACGATACCAAACGACTTAAAGCTAGTAATTGATACCATAAACAACTACTAAGGAGTAGCAATGGGTTTTTCAAATGGAATGACAAACCAACAGATATCTGAATCTGTTGACAGCACATCAAACAACATCAACGAGTCAGGCGTGTATTTCGGTGAGATTACTCTTGCAGAGTATTCGAAGTCACCAGCTGGGGCTGGCTTTGTGAAGATCAGCATTAAAACCGACGAAGGGAAAGACCTTCAGTATGTTGATTTCTGCGTGCAAAAACGAGATGGTAGCGATTCTTTCGGAATGGCGTTCTATCATGCAATGTGTAATTTCACAAATACACAACCGAGTGAGCCGGTACAATCGAGAAAAGATCCTAAAATATGGGGCTTCCCTGCGCTATACGAGAAAAAGATCGGTATCGGCGTACAGGTTGAATTTAAAGAAGAGTTCAACGACAAAGGATACCAGAAATCAGACAAAAAACTTGTGTCAGTTTTCGATTACAAGACAAAGAAGTCGGCGCGTGAGATTGCAATGGGACTGCCGGCGGTTAAGTGGCAGGAACCTATTGAAGATAAGGGAACCAAGCTCGGCAAAAGAAGCGCGCAGACAAGTGATGATTTCTACGGTCCAGCAAACTACAACCAGCCACAGTTGCCTACTGACGATTTAGAATTGCCTTTTTGAGGATGGTATATATGATTGCAATGTTTTTAATTCTTGGTATATCTATCATACTGTACATGCTCCCGTCTCTGATCAGTAGCCAGAGAGGGCATCCACAAAGGAACAGCATACTTGTTGTGAACCTGTTTCTCGGGTGGACGGTGTTGGCTTGGGTGATATGCTTGGCTTGGTCTGTTTCGGAGTAATGCAAGCGGGGGAGACCCCGCTATTTTTAAGGGGTAAAGATGGAATATAAAAACTTGGGCGAACCTTATAAGACCGGCAAAATCACTTTTTATAATTGTGACTGTATGGAGTTATTACGTCAAACGCCCGACAACTATTACGATTTGGCTATTGTTGACCCGCCGTATGGGATTGGCGAGAGTGGTGGAGACAAAAAAAAGGAATAGGGGCTACAATAAGATAGTCAACCACACGAAAAAGGAATGGGATAATGAACCACCTCCAATAGAATACTTCCAAGAGTTGCACCGTGTTTGTAAAAATGTCATGATATTTGGAGCTAATTACTTTGTCACAATGTTGCCAATGAATACGACGGGGTGGGTTTTTTGGGATAAGAGGCTTGGAGGTGATTTCTCTGACGGTGAACTGATATATAGTACATTCAAAAAAGCGTTAAGAAAGTTTGAACTGTCTTGTTTTGCGGATTTACACGGTGGTCACGACAGGATTCACCCAACGCAAAAACCTGTTCGCCTGTACACTTGGATTCTTGCCAACTACGCTAAAGCAGGCGATTTAATACTTGATACTCATGTCGGATCTGCATCTTCTTTGGTTGCCTGCCATCAGATGGGGTTTGACGTGGTCGGGTGTGAGTTGGACGAAGAGTATTATCAACTGGCGTGCGAAAGAATCAAAAACGAAACGGCGCAACTAAGTTTGTTTTAATCAAAAAGGTGTTACAAAAAAACAAAAAATATAGCGTGGATATTTATCCCGTTATAATTCTTCTGCTGCTTGGAACACCTTTAAATTTGTGCAGAACGATAAGGATTGATATATATTACCAATACCAGCGTGAGAAACTGGGTTATTGAAAAACCTTGGGCAACATCGAACGATCTAATTAATATAGACCGCTTCGTACTGTGGTATGCGACCCAAGGCGCATTCAGGCACTCACCTGACCACAGCACGGGGCGGTTTTTTTATTGGGGGTTTTTATGGTCAAAAAAGATGCTTACTATTTTTCCCATGACAGCAACGCGCAAGACGATCCGAAATGCATGATGCTAATAGACGACTTGGGCATGGAGGGGTACGGGATATTTTGGGCTCTTATTGAAAAACTGAGGGCTGAAAAAGACTACTCATTGCCAATCTCAATCTGCGGGCGTTTCGCGAGAAGGTGGGCAACGAGTGAGGCAAAAATACAAGCCGTTGTTATGCAGTATGGGCTGTTTGAAATATCAGAAGACAGGTTCTTTTCTATTAGACTAAAGCGGTCCATGGACGAGAGAAGCGAAAAGGCTCGGCTGTCAGTTAGCAAGCGATGGTCAAAAAATCAACAACTTACATGCGAAAATACATACGAACGTAATACGAACGTATACGACAGTAATACGACCGATATACGAAACGATACTATTAAAGTAAAGGAAAGTAAAGGAAAGGAAAGTAAAGAAGAATTTACCGCCGAAAAATCGGCTACGAAAAAAAGTATAGAAGAAAGAAAAGAAGATTTCTACAGCTCGTTACTTGGTTACATGGGAGAGTATAGCAAAGACACTCTAAGGGCTTTTTTCGATTACTGGTCAGAGCACAACGAGAACGGTAAAAAGATGAAGTTTGAAATGCAGAAAACTTTCTCTATAAAAAACAGGCTGGAGTATTGGGAAAGAAATTCATACTCAAAGAAAAGAACAGAAAGCGACGACGTTAAGGTCGCAACAGAAGCAAATTTCTACAACTGAGGGCAATATGATATCAGACGAACGATCTGAAAAGATGATAATCGCCTCCATCTTGTACAATCACGACAGCGACGTGTGCAAGGGATTGGCACTTGATGCGATTGCAGGGGTTGATGAGAGTTGCTTCTCGAACCTGTACCGCCGCGAGATATTCAACGGGATCAAGAGGTCGATTGACAAAGGATGTACTCCTGATTTTGCAAATATCAGCTCTATAGTGTCCGATGACTCAGTTCTTCACATCTGTGAACTGTCGAGCCACTCGACGACTAACGACCTAACGATAGCAATATCCGCGGTTCAGGATACGGCAAGAGCGCGAAAGATCGAGGAGTTTGCTCTTGGTATCCCGGGAAGGCTTTCAGAATCAAATAGCATTTGCGATACATTGCAGGATGTTTACCGAGAAATGACACAGCTATCCGGGGCGACTGGAAAAAAATCCACCGATGAGGGGTGGATGCATGAGTTTGTCGGTGACTGGTTCAAGGTCAAAGAGGAACAGATGAAAACAGGGGAAACCGGATTCCTGTTCTCTGGTATACCTTCACTTGATAGAGCTATCGGCGGGTTTAGGGGCGGCGATATTGTTGTTATCCCGGGAAGAACTGGAATGGGTAAGAGTTCTCTTGCCACGACGTTCATAGTCAACCAACTTCTCGGAGGGTTCAAGATTGCGCTGTTCTCTCTTGAGCTATGCCGGGTAGAGATATTTGATAAATGTGTGTCGATGATTTCAGACCTTACCGGGCAAATGATACCGTTTAGAAACATACACAACCCGGCAGGGGCTTTTGGTGGTGTTGGTTTATCAGCCAGTCAGCTCAACAGAGTTTCGGAGGTTGTTTTTGGTCCGATGAAGAATACACGATTTTATGCCCGGGGAACCGGTAGAATATCGGTAGAGGACATAATGGCAACAACGCGGAAACTGGTTCATAGCGGTGAATGCAACGCTCTTTACATCGACCATCTTGGGCTGTTGGTAAGGGACAAAAACAAAGAGAGAGAGGAACTGACGCACATAACTAACTCACTGCGGATATTTGCAGGGGAAATGGATATACCGATATTTGAAGTTGTTCAGATGAACAGAACAGCAGACACAACAAAAGAGAAACCGAGAACTGGATCAATGAAGGGTTCCGGGTCAATCGAAGAGGATGCAAGTATAATCATAGCACCGTGGCGACCTTTTGCGATTGATAAGGACAAATACGAACAATCAGAAGCAGAGCTGATAGTGATAAAAGGCAGGAACGGCGGAGAGGGAACAATACCATCACACTTTTGCACAGAAACAACAAGATTCACGGAAAGGTTAAAAGAGAATGAACAGAAAAAAGATCGCGGAATGGGCGCGTGGAATGGCGACCGTTTTTGAAGAATCGCCCAAAGGAATATCTGACGAAATGCTATTCTTAAAAATAAGACGTGTTTTAGACGGAATTCACGCGAGAAAAGAGCGAATTAGTACAACGACACCAAAAAGAGTAAAAGGAAGCAGAAAAGGGGCTTAAAATGAGTTTTGATATTTTCCCGCTGAACGACTCCCCGAACTTGTTTAAAAACAAGATGGCGCGTGCCGTTACTCCAAGGGAGAAATACGACGTTGTTTGTGAGCTTGGCGGCGCGTGTTGTTACGCCATTTATGTCTATATGAACAACGCAGGAAAGCACGGCAAAGTCCCTCAGGTGTTAAAGGCACTTGATAGAGTTGCCCGCTCTATCGTTATGTGTTCAGATGGTATACAAGACGGATACAGACTAAGCGATTACTGGCTTCATACACTGTTCGCTCAGGTTGTTCTCAATGAGACACCAAAAGAGAGAGAACAGGAAGCACTTGACAATATTAGACGGCTGTTCACATCATGCAACTGGAACTATGGCGAAGGTGTGAACCCGCTGTACAACAACGTGAATACCCTGTTGACAATAGAGTATTTTAGGAAGCACGACGAAGATGGGACGACAGTTTGTAGTGGTGACCTTAAAGTTGTTTTGTATCCAACGTCTGAATACCCTGTCGGCTCTATCTGGCGGGCTAAATCAGGTGGAGAATACACATGCATCGGAAATATGGAGTTTGAACCAAACGAGCCTAACAATAGAGGCGGATACCAGATAGTAAAGCCAACAGAGTACCAACTAAAAAAATGGGAGAGAATAGCGTGAACAGAGAAGAGAAATTGATGATCCTTAAAATGGCGATGGTATACGTGTACCACAACGAAGATTCGCACGACGATTGCGAGCTTGCTATACGGTCAGCATCAAGAGCAATAGGAGATGTCGGTGAGTTTTTTCATTGGTACCACAACGGCGGGCGCGGGTCGTCTGTTAGGATCGGTTCAGTGGAGCACGTTGTAATGAACTCAAGCGACCTGATAGATGTGATAGAGACGTACGAAAAGGAGATAAGCAAATGACGACCAAAAGAATGTTGTACGATAGAATAGTCAAAGAGGTCGGCGAGAAAAACGTCAAACTCAAAGCGTGCGAAGAGCTTTTCGAACTTGCCGCTGAATGTGGCAAAGCAGGGGCTGAGATAATGGCAGGGCGTGACCCTGACGTAGCATCGCTACTGAGTGAGATTGCCGATGTGATGGTAACGATTGAACAGGCAACAAACAGAGTGGCATGCGGGGAAGCTGTTATTACTATGTATAAGCGTTCTATAATGAGGCTTGGAAAACGGCTGAAAGAGAACGACCTTCGGAAGGGGCTGATACAATGAAGCACGATGAACACTACAGGGCAATAGAACAGAACGGAATCGAGCCAATAAGGATCATGGAAGAGTTACACGGCAGGCTATTGAAGTTGGGAGTTTCTGCGGATGCGGCGTTGAATATCACCCTTGCCCAAAAGCATATCACGAGGGCAGGGATGAAGGCTGGGAATGATTGGAGTAGAGAGATAGAGAAGGCAATCAACTATCTGACACGCGCAAAAACTGGAGAGTGGGTTGACAGTGGAAGTCTTTCAAGGCTTACAGAAAGAAACTCAAAACTTCACAATGAGATTGCGCAACTCAAAAAAGAGCTTGATGCGGCGCTAAATTCACAGGCGTTATTGCGTGACAGGGAAGAAGTTTTGTTAGAAAGAGAGCGGTTCAACGATAACGATTTTTCTGTTGCATCCAAACAAATGATAATGTACTTCAACGGTAAAGTATACGGCGCAGTCGCAGGAGATCACTGTTCATATTGCCACTTTTACGAAATATGTGGGAGTTGTGTAGGAAAGCAATGCGATGCGCAATACAGGAGCGACAAAACATCTGTTGTGTGGGTTGAAAAATCTTGATATACTGCACCGGAAAACTATGCAACGAGCGCGAAACGTGCAAGCGGTTTATGTTGGATAAGGGGAAAGGGGATTGTTACAACGGCAAAAAATCCCCTTACTCTATATGCGAAGAGAAGCTACACTACCCCAAAAAGGATGTGAAAAACTCTCTTTGAATAAGCTCTTTTTATCTCCCCACTTCACGCCCTTTGAGCCTTTGATTTCATTAGAGAACCCCATTCTCATAGCGTCCATGTGGTGATCGTTCCCGCCTTTCGGTTCGTCGATTGGCTGACCGTTAACTTCTTTCCATGAGTAACACGATATTTCAGCGAGAGTATGGTGGCATCTTCTTTTGTCAATCACTATTTTGTGGGTCTGGAAGAAGTTGATCCCTGCCAAAATAGAGCCTGATCCTTTCCATCCTTTATCCGCCGGAAAGCCAGCTTCAGATATTAGTTCCCCATAGCGCGGATCTGCCCAATCGTACAATATGCGGTCAATTGTAAGACCAAGCTGTGAATACTTAATGTCAAGCTCCCTCAAAAGATCGTCTGAGCTTGATTTCTCGAGGTGTATTTCGTCATACACGTAGATAGTCCTGTTCTCCTTATCATACGCCATGAAATTACACGCGGTAGCGTCGACATAGCCGAAATCTAATCCTATCCGTTTTGGAAGCCGTGCAATCTCTTCATCTGCAATCTCCCGCTCTTCCCAATTGCTGTATATCGTGTGAGACATCGTCCCCCATTTGCCGAGGGCATAAACGTCATAATGGCGCGGGGAGATTTCTTTCATGGATAGCAAGACATTGATTTCGGACTGGTCGAGATAGGCGTTATCTAAGTATGTAGAGTGGTGCAAGTGGATACGGTCGTCTATGTATCCTGTATTGTCAGGATCAGGGAGATTGGCGTAGTACTTTTTGAATATGTGATGTTCGCGGCTGATCGGGTTCAGCAGCATAAAAGTACGCTTCGGGAAAGCTGATTTTCCGCGCATCCGGAGCATTAGCTGCATCTGACTGGCAAAAGAGATTTCGCTTGCCTCCTCCATGATACAGGTATCGAAAGCCTTCGCACTCGAAGCGGGTTCAAGTGATTTCATTTTTTCTTCATCGGAAGTAGCAACAAAAACGGCACAACCCTGAGAGACACGGGATTGAATTGTCATTTGGGTGAGGCGGATAGTGAAAAGATGGTCAAGCCCCTGCCGGCTGATTGCTTTTCGTATACCTAGGAAAATGGTTCTGCGGATAGTATCACCCGATTCACGGGCGATGATGATGTTGCGCCCCTGCAAAATCCACGTTGGAATGACCTGAGAAATGGAATAGCTTTTCGACGACGATGACCCGCCCTTCATAATAGTTAGAGGGCGGTCGTATTTCGGATCGAGAAGAAACCGAAATTTCCTGTTGATCAGGTTTTTGTCGAACTTTATTTCGAGAGACATTACAGTTTTCTCGCTGTTGACATATCAGGTTTACCGATCATAGTCAGTTTTATCCCTCCATTATATCCTGTCAGAATAGCATCGTGTTTGATAGTTTCTGCCACCTCTAAATACCTCAAAGTTTCCTCATTGGAACACTCCCACAGCGCAGTAAAGCGGAACATTTCATTCCTTCGTTCTGCGCTATTGTCGATGATCTGTTTCAGTAGTTTGCACGATGTCCTGTAGGTTCTCCATGTTCCATCGGTCAGGGTCTTTTTGCCTACGTACTTCTTCCCGTTCCAATCTTCCACCAGATATACCATACCGGTAGCCGTTCCAGATGGCTGATATATTCTGCCGTCCGGTGTTCTCCATTCGGTGTATATCGTTCCTGATCTATTCTTCATCTTCCCCGCCGTAGTTCATGTCAATTAAATCATCGTTTTCAATGTCTGCGGATATGTTGATAATACCCTCAGCTTTAAGTACCCCAGAATCGCCTTTGTCGTTGTAACCGTATACCGATTTCAAGATCATCATGACACCCAAAGGATTAGCCGCTGAATACTTATCGCCTAAGCCGTCAATGCACTTGTACTCAATGTAATCGTGTGCAATGGTGGCCAGGCGCTTAATGTCCGGGTGTAGTTCCCATTGATCCAGATCGTCATCGGTCAATCCGTATTGACCAGTGAGGTAATACCTAAAAGAGTAATTGCGTTTATCGGTGATATATTTCAACGCCTCTTTGTAGATTTCCACACGTCTCTGGTGCGGAACTTCTTCCGGATTGTCTATGATGTTCATCAAGAGAGCGGGCTTCTTTTCCTCTCCTGATTTAACTGTTGACGCATCGACCTGTTGATTCAGCTCACCGGAAGAAATCAACAGCTGTTCGGCTTCAATGAATGCCTTTTTGGGTCGTCCGTTTTTTCCGCGTCCAGCTTGATAGTGTTCCCATGCCTCATCTATTGTCATTGTCTGCATCCACAGCGATAGTTTCAACTACACTAAAATCAGGCATCGGCATCCCTGTCAACTCTGAAAGAAGTTGCATACTGTAATTCTCAATGGCACGCATATTTTCCGGCGAATACGGCAGTTTCATCTGTTCAGAAAGAAGTTGCTGGTGCTCCCTCTTTTTCTCCATCGACGGTGTATAATCTTTTGAGTAGGTAACGGTTGTATTGTCGTTCAGTCCGGTCATAAAGTTAAACATGGCATGTATACGGTTTTCGATCTTCTCGAACTTTTCAGAAGTACACGAAAGAACAGCATACGCCGGTGAGCTATCGACCATGATAGCAGTACCAGATTTATATGCCCCTGAATTGACACGGACACCAACATTCACCGCCGCCGCCGTCATGGCATCTACTACACTCTTTGAGTATTCGTTTATGTGCTGGAGTACCTGCGCATCGGGGGAGATGTATTTCGCGTCTCTTACTGATTCCGGATCGACGTATAGGACGTTTTTCAGACCAACGACAATAGATGATTCAGGTTCTTTAGATGGCACCTGGAGAATAGAAAACGCTTGCGTACCTGTTGCATCGAGTTGCTGACTATCGAGATTGTAGATTGCCTTTGCAGTTTGTGCGATTGCACCGAATGGCGGGATTGGCATAATCTCCGATCCTGTCATGATCACGCGTGCCGATGGGTCATTCACAGGGTCACCGATGTACTCCTTCCCGTCTCTTTTGGCGTACCAGTCGGACACTTTACCATCTTCAATAGTGCGGTATACGTTTCGGGTGAATCCTCCGATCTTACGGGAATCAAGTTTGAACGTAATCGACGACACCCCTCCGTGAGGATCGAGTACAACATCCTGTACTTCGTTTGGTAGTTTGTAGTACAGATACGGATAGGATCGGCTGGCAATGGCTTCACCGATGGTATCCGGTGGAGTTGGAGCGTTGTCCATGATGATGAACACGTTACCGAGTAGAGCATCATAGTTGGCAACATTGCGTAGCCAGTCGGACAATGACGTGCCGCGCCGGTCTGCATTCTCACAGAACGAACGATACAAGAGTCCGTCATATACCCGTGTGATTTTGTCACCGAACACCGGAGCGGTCAGAGATTGAACCATCCCGCGGACTGAATTGGTATAGTACGCAAGTTTTTTGCGCGCCGCCACGTCGTCCTCTCGTGGGTGAGCTTCGATATATTTGCCATCGAGAAAGCCGCCGCCGCCGGTATAGCTGTCTATTGTGAGGTCGTATAGTTCTTCAATCGTCATTTTTTCCCCTTGTTTTGAATCAACTACCAGTTGAATATAAGCAACTTTGAGTTGTTTTTGGAGTGTTTTGATAATATTTCAGGGCGATTTCTTAATTTTTTTCGCTTTTTTCAATTATTTTTATGCAATTTGCTAAATATTGGTGTATATTTACCAATGTAAGCAACAGAGACGGTTTTAAAAGGTGGGCAAGATGAAAGTTTTGAGAATGCAGAAAATGGAACATGAACAGGCTAAAAGCGTATTCAAGAAAACAGTTGTAAATATGGTTGATGAATCAGTAGTAGGAAAGTTTGTTTGTGTAGTTGACTTTGGCGGTTTTGTTTGTTCTGGAATTGGAGAAACAGAGAGTGAAGCCATCGAAAATGCGAGACTCAAAACAGCGTAATAGCCTAAGAACAGAAAGCAAGCGAGGGGAGATTCACCTCTCGCTATAATCAAAAGGAGGTGCGAATGGATCACGATGAAATCAAGAGAGCTATCAATGTACTTGGTGGTTCTCAGAGAGTGGCAAAGATGATGGGCAAACACTTCTCAGCGGTGTACCGTTGGGAAAAAGGTCAGACCATGCCTGATAAGGCAAACTGCGAGATGCTGAAAAGGCTGGCGGCTGAGTATGGACGATAAGACCAAGGAAATGATGGCGGCGATCAATAGAGCTGGCGGAGTGCTGGCTGTGTCTCATAAGTTGAGAAAGCCTTTCATGAATGTGAATAGTTGGTATTATGGATATAGCTCACCTGATTGGGCTAATATGGAAGCAATAAAGAACATGGCGGAGGTGCAATAGTGGCGTATACTGTATGTTGTCATACTAACGAGGAAAGAGTGATCAAACCAGAATCAGGCGAAGGTCCAGACATCCCAAAGAAGGGGTGGGTTGATCTTTCTGGAGAGCTTGAAGGATATGAGGCTATAGTAGGCGATAGACTGATACTGAGAAAGAAGGGGAAATTGTACCCATGCATCGAGCGGCTAGGATATTACATGATCAACGGCCGCAAGGTAAGAACTAAAGACCTGCGCAAAATGGCAGGAGTAGAGAAACCGACAAAACAGCTGTATGTCAAGTATAACGGCAAAACGTACTACGTCGGCAAAGTATCAACCAGTGACGACTTGGCAAAGATAAGAAGAGAGTTCCGTGAAGAACTTGCAAGGAAAGAAAGGGAGAATATATGAGATTATTTGAAATAGTGGCAGAGCTTGAGGACCTGCTGTCACAAGCCGCAGAAGAGGCTGAATTTAACGGAACCGGCGAGTTACCAGATGATCTGGCTGATCGGATTGATGCTCTTGAGTATGAGAAAGAGAAGAAGATCGAAGCATGGGCAGGGTGGATAGTGTCGGAGCAGGCTACTATCGCCGCAAAGGAGGGGTATATCACAGCTCTTAAAATGCAAGTAGACAGGATGAAGCGCGGTGTTGAAAAATCGAAAAACCTACTGCTTAACTATGCAGGCGGTCAACAATTCAAATTCCCTGCGTTCTCTGTTGGTCGGCGTGTTGATAAGCGCATGGTAATAGATGATCTTGACCGAGTGCCAGAACGGTTCAAGATGTACAAGGTATCTGCGAAGATCAATAGCCGTGAGGTTTTTCAGGCTCTAAATGGGTATATTGCTGAGCTTGGAGAAACTATTGAAACAGACGTAAGCGCATCGCTGAATGACATAAAGAAAGCGATCGCTGAAGGCGAAGAGGTAGAGGGTGCGCACGTTGAGGATAGCTTGTCGCTTCAGGTGAGAAGTGTTAAGGTTAAATAACGGCTCACATGGATTGTGTGAGTAATGCGAACAGCAAACCAATGGGGGTGGTTATGTTACCAAACATAGACAAAAAGGGATTTCTTTCAGAGTTAAGATGTCTACTTAAAAAATACGAAGTAGATATACATGCAAACACTGCATATTCATATGATGGTGAGTATGTTGAAAGCATTAGTATTGATGACAAATACGGCAGACAGATTATGTCTGTCAATAGAATGTATCTTGATTTTGATGATGTTGAAAATGAGATGAATAAACTATAACAGCTACGTAGTGTCAGTCACCATCAGCCGGAAAGGTTAGTAATGAGCTTAAAACCGTGGAATATTAAGAGAGCCGGAGAGAAAGTTACACTTGATAGTTTCTTCAGCCTCGGAGAGTATGTTGACGGAGTTAGGTATGAGTACTTGACTGAGGACTTCAGAAACAAGGAAGTTACAATAAAGGAAATTTTACCGTGTAGCGACATAGATACCGCGTGGTATAAGATTGAGGAAATGCCATTTGCTATATCTCACGGAATGATTCGATAATGCTGAATTGGTGTGACGAGGACAAACCAAACGAAAGGGTTATGTATGGTAGTAGAAAGTAAAGAAGATCTCAGGATCAATGTTCTTTTTGCAAGAATTGAGTGTATGCACGGGAATCCGCATAATGTTAGGGTTGGATCAAGGATGCCTGACACAGATAATGAAGTGACAGCAATCTACTACTTGAGCAAGTACTATGGTGACCACTCAGAGAATTATATCGTGTTCCAACTTGACAACGGGAATAGACAGTTGTGGAACGCAAGTAGACTCGAAGTGTTTGAACTTATTGAAGAATCAAAACAACGACTGCGTGACTTGCCGAAGGTCAAGGCATGTATCGGTTAGAAAGGTTGCAATATGACTGTTGGAGAGCTTAAGGCAATGTTAGATAAATATCCGAGCGAAATGCAGGTTATACATGATCGCTTTAGTG
>JACCEB010320579.1_pt1 | contig 32234 bp, 34 predicted proteins | sample 7454761 | NCBI WGS metagenome assembly JACCEB01 (sample SAMN15323454, study PRJNA562643) | freshwater metagenome | isolation source: river surface water | place: USA:Blue River Watershed | collected 2017-08-18
CAATTCTTGATAAGGCTGGCTTGAAGGTTCCTGTCTCAGGACAAGATGCTTCACCAGCTGGTCTCCAGAATGTTCTTCTAGGTAAGCAGACAACAACTGTTTGGAAGCCATACACACTGATCGCAACAGCTGCATCAGATTTGGCAATTGCTCTCCTTAACGGCGAGACACCAACAGCTGATAAGACACTTGCTGATGGAACTCCTTACATCGCTGTAACACCTAACTCAGTCGGACAGGCTCAGGTTAAGGATGTTATTGCTGCTGGAGATGCTAAGTACGACGAAGTATGTACAGATGCTGTTAAGGCAGCTTGTGACGAATTCGGCGTAGCTGCTTAATTAAGTAATGTAATGACCTCCGCGCCGGTACTTTTTGTGCCGGCGCGGAGGCTTTTATTAGGTAAAGCAAAGTAGATTAACGACAGTAGAAAATCACTAGTGTGCTTGGAAGGGTTGATATGACATCGCAGACGCCGATTGTCGAACTCATCGGGATAACAAAAAGTTTTGGTCCGGTAGATGTTCTTAAGGGAATTAACTTCACCGCCTACGCAGGAAGAGTTACCGCACTTGTTGGAGATAACGGTGCAGGTAAGTCAACACTCATCAAAGGTTTGGCTGGAGTTCAGCAATACGACAGTGGCGTCGTAAAATTTGAAGGACAGGAAGTTTCTCTTCCTAGTGCGCGCGCAGCTGCAGCACTTGGCATTGAAGTGGTGTATCAAGACCTCGCCCTCTGCGAAAATCTAGATATCGTTCAAAACATGTTCCTTGGTCGCGAAACTATGACCGGAATTACTCTGAATGAACCACAGATGGAGTTTGAAGCATCAAAGACTCTGACGGGTCTTTCAGTGCGTACTGTTAAATCAGTACGCCAAAAGGTGGCATCACTTTCTGGTGGCCAGCGTCAGACCGTTGCAATCGCTCGTTCTGTGCTTCGCAATGCAAAGCTTGTCATTCTCGATGAGCCAACTGCGGCACTCGGTGTCGCACAGACTGAACAAGTTCTTAACTTGGTACGTCGTCTTGCCGACTCAGGTGTCGCCGTCATCATCATTAGCCACAACTTGCAAGATGTGTTTAAAGTCGCCGATGATATTGCCGTGCTCTATCTCGGCAAGATGGTTGCGACCCTTAAGGCATCTGAAACAAATCACCTCGACGTTGTTCAATACATCACCGGTTCTCGCACGATGGGAGATCAAGCATGAGCGTAACTATCGGATCAGGCCATGAGGGCAATGTTCGCCAGCAAGTCGATGCCTATGTCTCACGCGTAAAGGGCGGTGAGATGGGAGCCCTGCCTTCAGTGCTCTCACTCTTTGTACTTACTATTTTGTTCTCAGTTCTAAACCCATACTTCTTTACTCAAGGAAACTTCGCCAACTTACTCACTCAGACAGCAACTCTGATGATGTTGGCAATGGCACTTGTATTTGTAATTTTGATCGCCGAAATCGATCTCTCCGCCGGTGTGACTTCCGGTGTAGCGATGGCTCTCTTTATTCTTATGACAAATAAGGGCGGAATTGATTGGCGCATCTCAATTCTCGCGGGCCTTGTCTTGGGTACTGCGATCGGTGCAATGATCGGATTCTTCGTAGCTAAAGTTGGTGTTCCATCGTTCGTCGTTACTTTGGGTCTCTTCTTAGGTTTCCAAGGTCTACAGCTAGCACTTCTCGGCGATGGTGGTCTCTACCGCATTGAAGTTCCAGAGATTAAGGCGATCATGAATGACAACCTTCCTGCTTGGATGGGTTGGGGATTCTTAATCGCAGCGATGATCATCATGACTGCCATTAATTTTTATGACAGATCTGTTCGTACACGTAGTGGTCTCGCTAATCGACCAATTTCATTGATGTATACAAAGCTAGCCATCGTTGCAGGAATTGGCGCAGCTCTTGTAGCAATGCTCAATCTCAACCGAAGCACTTCTATGAAAGAGATCAGCGGAGTCCCAATTGTTGTACCTATTGCAATCACTGTTCTCTTCCTGGGAACACTCCTACTCGATCGCACACTCTTTGGTCGCCACCTCTACGCAGTGGGCGGTAATCCTGAAGCTGCACGTCGTTCAGGTATCAAAGTTGTAAAGATTCGCATTATCGCCTTCATGCTCTGCTCTTTCCTTGCAGTGATCTCAGGCATCTTTAATGCAAGTCGTATCGGCGCAGTCGAGGCAACAGCAGGTAAATCAATTGTTCTCTCTGGTGTTGCTGCAGCAGTCGTTGGTGGCGTCAGCCTCTTCGGCGGTCGTGGACGTTTAATTCACGCAGCTGTCGGCGCTCTCGTTATTGCGATTATCGATAATGGTCTTGGGCTTCTAGGACTTCCAGCAGGAATTAACTTCCTCGTGACTGGTGGAGTTTTGATCCTAGCCGCAACTGTCGATGCCGTCTCACGTAAGCGATCATCTACGGCAAGCTAGATGAGCATATCTTCACGGAAAGAGCTGGCAGATTTTGCCGGCTCTTTCCTCTTTCCCCACTCATTCTCTTCACCTCTTGATGGCGATACCCAACTACGAATCGCAACTGCGTTCTTTGCATATGCCGCAGGTGATGCTTTCGGAGTGCAGTATGAATTTAAGGATGAGTATCGCGTCACGAGCTCTTTGAGCGAGATTGCGGATTGGCCGCTAGGTGGAGTCAGTGATGACACATTGCTTACCCTCCTTTCAATCAAGGCACTCGATTCGCAAAATCTGGAGCAAGCACGAGCAAGATTTGTTGAACTTTTGAAGGAGAACTTGCCTCTACTGCGCGGTTTGGGACCCACGACAAGAGCCGCAGTAGGGCTACCGGTTAAGGATTCAGAAAAACATTTCATCGGTAACTCAAATGGTGCGATGATGCGGACCGCTTTATTGGGTATGGCATTCTCGGAAGGAGATGATCAGAAGCGTCGTCAATGGATTTCTGAAATTGCACTCGCCACACATTCGCATCAGCGGGCAATTGCAACCTCACTTATTGCTTCAAAGTTATTTGCACAAGTACTTCAGAATCCAGCAGCTGATCTACGTGAGATTGCTGATAATGAAGCAGAAGCAATTGAATATCTGGAGTATTTCTCAACTCACTTTGATGAAACTTCCCAAGTCTCGTTAGATCCTTTACATACTCTCAAGGCAGTTATCGAAATTGCAGTTGTATCTACAACCGTTGAACAGGCCTACATAAGTGCCTGCGAGAGGGGTGGAGATACAGATACCGTCAGCGCACTTGCTGGAGCACTCGTCGCCCTTCGTTTCCCCGCGACACATTCATTCTTTTCGATTCCGTGGATTAATCAAGTGCGCTGGAATGAGATTGCAGATGCCGGCAAAGCTCTTGAAGTTATCTACCGCAAAAGAAATTGCGCGGTGTGGGTTGTCGGTCCAGTCGCATGGGATAGCGTGCATTATCACGACGGGCGGAGTATCGAACGTCCTGGTGGTACCGGAGCCAATGTTGCGATTGCGCTAGCTTCAACTGGTACAGCAGTTAACTTCGTCAGCAATCTTGGTGATGATGAACTCAGCCAGAAGCTTGATGAGCATCTGAAGAGTTCAGATATCCATACCCTGTACACGCCCGTTGTTCCGGGCCCCGTTTCACATGTAGCAATACCGGTCGATGAAAAGGGAGAGCGAACCATTGTCGTTATTGCAGATGACAAACTTGATCTGGTCTCACTTCAGGGATTACCGATTCAGACTGGCGACATTGTGGCCTTTGTTATCTGGCGAAAGAACTTCGCTAAAGATTTAGAGATAGCAGAAAAAGCCGGTGCAACTACAGTCGTAGGATCTGCAGCGCTCACAGATCCCAATGTCCATCGTGCCGACTATCTCATTGGTTCTCGTGAAGACTTTTCTGGTGATTACTCGGTCGAACAAGCCCTCACACGCTTCACTCATATTGTTGTAACAAATGGATCAGATGGTGCGACTTTCTATAGTGCAGAGGGTTCAATCTTTCAACCAGCAGAAGAAGCTGATGTCGTAGATACAACAGGTGCCGGCGATGCATTTTTATCAGCCCTGCTTCACTACTTGGTGATCAACAAAAGTATTGATGGGAAGGCGATGGAGCTAGCTGCGCGTTGGTCGGCACTTACCGTTTCATCACAGGGTTCAATTCCGCCCCGTTTTCAGTAAGAGTGCTCTCGAGAACATATAGCGGTAGCGATGTGTAGCCATGTTTTTCGCGCCGCCAACTGCCACCTTCAACACTCTCACCGGTAATTAATGAAGTCCACTTTCCTTCAGGCAGATAAAAATCTGCAACACCGTCTGCGTTAAATATTGGGGCAACAAGGATTGATTCGCCCAACATGTACTGACGGTCAAGGTAGAGACATGTGGGATCTTCTGGAAATTCCATCATCATCGGGCGCATCATCGGAATTCCCTCACGATGGGCAATTTCGGACATCTTCAAGAGATAGGGCGTCAGCGAAATCTTTAGGTCAGTAAAGAATTTAGTCACAAGACTTGCTTCATCATCAATAAGCCAGGGGACGCGGTATGAAGCACTGCCATGTAAACGCGAATGAGACGAGAGAAGGCCAAATGCAACCCATCTCTTAAAGACATCTGGATTGGGAGTTCCTTCAAAACCACCGATGTCATGGCTCCAATATCCAAAACCTGAGAGAGCCATACTTAAGCCACCACGCAGTGTTCCCGCCATTGATTCGAAGGTGGATTCGTTATCTCCGCCCCAGTGAATCGGAAACTTCTGACATCCTGCTGTGGCAGATCGTGCAAAAACAACCGTCTCTTTATTTGGCTTGCGTTCAAGAAGTTCAAAGACAGTCTTGTTATAAAGGTAAGGGTAGTAATTGTGCATGCGCATCGGATCACTGCCGTCGCTGTAAATCACATCGGTAGGAATTCTTTCGCCGAAATCAGTTTTAAATGAGTCGACGCCAATATCAATAAGTTTCTGCAACTTTGATTGAAACCAGGTACAAGCTTCTGGGTTGGTGAAATCAACAATCGCCATTCCTGGTTGCCATAAATCCCATTGCCATACGCTGCCATCTGGGCGTTTGATTAAGTAGCCCTTCTCCTTGGCCTCGGCAAAGAGTGATGACATCTGTGCAATATATGGATTGGTCCATACGCAGACCCGATAACCCTTATCGTGCAGCCTCTTGATGAGCCCTGCAGGATCTGGAAAGACTGCGCTATCCCATTCAAAATCACTCCAGCTAAATTCCTTCATCCAGAAACAGTCAAAGTGAAATGCACTGACCGGAATTTCACGCTCTGCCATTCCATCAAGGAATGAATTAACAGTGGCTTCATCGTAATTCGTTGTAAATGAGGTTGAGAGCCATAGTCCAAAGGACCAATCTGGAACTTTTGCAGGCTTGCCTAAGAAATCTGTGTAGCGCTTAATGATTTCGCGTGGATTTTTGCCGTAGATAAAGAAGATTTCAAGCTCTTCACCCGGAACAGATATCTGAACCTTATCGACGACTTCAGTACCAATTTCGAGACTGACCTTGCCGGTGTGGTTGATAAACACTCCATAACCACGATTGGTGAGATAGAAAGGAATATTTTTATATGCCTGTTCGGAGGCGGTGCCACCATCTTCATTCCAAATCTCAATGACTTGGCCATTTTTTACGAATGGGGTGAAGTGCTCACCAAGACCATAAACCAATTCACCCACAGCTAAGTTGAGTTGAATGTTGATGTATGGATCACCATTGTGGTTCATCCAGGCAATACCTTTATCGGCAACTCGTGTCAGATGTTTTCCTTCGGCGCTTACATCAAGATGAAAGGATTCCCCTTGAATAATTGATGCAATCAGGTCGGCATTCTGGATTGAATAACAGCGCCCCTCTTGAGAAAGCTGTGGCACGCTGCCATCACCTGCCAATTCGAAGTGAGGACCACGATCGACTCCACCTTCATGATGCGTGACCTTCATTCCGATGATGTTTTTCATCGGTGAGTGCAGGCGAGTTGTAATCAACGGAATATTGAGAGTGTCTCCACGATCTTCAATGACTTTACTAGGCGCGTAGATCGTGAGCCCAGAGTCGGTGCGATCAATGCGATGGGCGGTCTTACCGTAGTAAGCACGCACACCTTCGCGAAGAAGCCAGAATCCGTTGGTAAAGCGCATCGGGGAAGGGTTTAGCCCTTAACTCCCATGAGGTGCTCAAGTGCGAGTTGGTCGAGCGCTTCGTAGTGGTAACCACGTGCACCAGCTGCCTCGAGATCAAACGCCTCAGGCTCTGTCAGTGACCTCCATGTCTCGCCAGCGGCAAGAGTTGGTTCGGTAAGTCCTGGGATATTTGATTCCTTCATCGCTGCAATAACGCGTGGATCGCTACGGAATGCAAGAGCGCGCTCCTTAAGAAGCAAGTAGGTGCGCATATTTGCAGTCGCAGATTCCCAAACGCCCTTGTCGCTTTCGGTACGTGTTGGCTTGTAATCGAAATGCTTTGGACCTGAGTACTTGTGGCTCTCAAGTAGATCAACCAAGAAGAAGGCAGATTTGAGATCGCCATGTCCAAAGACAAGATCCTGATCGTACTTTGGTCCATGCTGACCATTGAGATCGATATGGAATAGCTTTCCATGCCAGAGCGCTTGTGCAATGCCGTGAACAAAGTTAAGGCCAGCCATTTGTTCGTGACCGACTTCTGGGTTAAGTCCCACTAGTTCTGGACGATCAAGTGAGTTGATAAATGCGAGCGCGTGGCCAATTGTTGGCAAGAAGATATCTCCACGAGGTTCATTTGGCTTTGGCTCAATTGCGAACTTAATTTTGTAACCCTTGTCGGTAACAAATTCACCGAGAACATTGAATGCTTCACGGAATCGGTCGAGTGCTACATAGGCATCTTTTGCGCCATCAGATTCTGCGCCTTCACGTCCACCCCAACAGACATAAGTCTCTGCACCGAGTTCAACGGCTAGCTCGATGTTGCGCATCACTTTACGAAGTGCATAACGGCGGATATCGCGATCGTTAGATGTGAATGCACCATCCTTAAATACTGGGTGGGTAAAGAGATTTGTTGTTGCCATCGGAACTTTCATTCCGGTATCTGCTAGCGCCTTCTTAAAGCGATCAATGTGGCTACGGCGACTTGCGTCATCGCTTCCAAACGGAATCAAGTCATCGTCGTGAAAGGTGACTCCATATGCACCTCGAGCTGCGAGCTCATTGACGGTGCGAACTGGGTCGAGCGGCCCACGAGTAGGGTCTCCGAAGGGATCACGCGCCTGCCAACCAACGGTCCAAAGGCCGAAGGTGAACTTATCTGTTGGGCTTGGCGTAACTGACATGGTCTTCTCCCTGTGTCTGGTCGGGCTGGGCTATCGGTAGTGTCTGGGTGATCGGTGATATCGGTGATATCGGTTTGGAACAAAGGCGAACTTACCCGTAACCTAGGCCAATAGCCACAGGAATTTAATAACGATTCTGTGTCACTTCAAGTAGGAACACTCTTTTGCGGGAGTGGTGAAATGGCAGACACGCAGGTCTTAGGAACCTGTGTCTTCGGACGTGCGGGTTCAAGTCCCGCCTCCCGCACCAGTATTTACAGTTGAGGAAATTGGTATGGCTAAACCATCTAGAGCCAAAGTTAAGAAGCTGCAATCAGAAGCGATGAAGGCCGCAGCTCAACGCCGTGCTGAGAAAGCTGCGAGCAAGTGTGCTGTTACACGAGGCGAGGTTGATCTTGATGCCTATGCGGAGGTTGATCAGGAATGGGTTGCCTTAGGAATAAGCGCACCAGCAAGGCGAGCACTAATTGACGAAGGTTTCTACGCTCTTCCTGATCTCCGTAAAGCTTCACTACGTGCGCTCAAGGAATTGCATGGCGTCGGTCCCAATGTCATACGAATTCTTGTTGCTGAAATGAAGAAGGCAGATATTGAGTTTAGAAGCAATTAAGAAGCTATTGAGAAGCCATCAAGAAGCGGTTGGTTCAGCTTCGCGCTTCACAAGAAAATCGGCGATGAAATGCCCGACGAGTGCGCCAAGAAGTTGTGCTGAGATGAACACTGGCACCGAAGCGATTGCAATTCCTGAAAATGAATCGGTAAGTGAGCGGCCCAATGTAATTGCTGGATTAGCAAAACTTGTCGAAGAGGTGAAAATGTAGGCTCCACCGATCCACATAGGGACGAGCCAGAAAGCATTTTCTCCACGTCCTTGATTGCTGGCAATGAAAATAGTTGCAACTAATCCTGCTGTCGCAACTACTTCACTCAAGAAAAGCCAACTTCCATCGCGAGCAGTTGTGGATGGGTCAATGAGCGCACGGTTAAAGAGTGCATGAGCCAGGATCGCTCCTGTTGCTGCTCCGACTACCTGCGCAAGTGTCAAAGTCAGTAATTCGAGTGCCGATAACTTCCTGCGCAGAAATGCGATTAAAAGAACAGCTGGATTGAAATACGCGCCACTCACCGGTGCGAGTAACCAAATTGCCAAAGCAAGAATCAATATTGTGGCAAAGGTGTTGACCAGCAATTGCAGGAGAACATCGCGGGTGAGAACCTGCGCCATGATTCCAGAGCCAACAACTGTGGCAGTAATCAGAGCGGTTCCAAGAAATTCAGCAAAGTGTGCGCGCAGTTTCATCTCTCTAGGCTAACAACTCTGCAAGAAGTTTCTCTACGCGGACTTTGATTTCATCACGAATTACGCGCACGCTCTCAATTCCTTGTCCTGCGGGATCTTCCAGGACCCAATCTTCATATCGCTTTCCAGGATAAAACGGACAGGCATCGCCGCACCCCATGGTGATCACAGCATCTGACTGCTGGACTGCTTCGTTGGTGAGAACTTTTGGCGAATTATTTGAAATATCAATTCCAACTTCTGCCATTGCTTCTACTGCAACCGGATTAATTGAATCCTTTGGCGCAGATCCGGCAGATAAAACCTCAACGCGGCCTTGTCCGAGAGCTGTCATGAATCCTGCAGCCATCTGAGAACGTCCTGCGTTATGTACACAGACAAAGAGAACGCTGGGCTTAGCCGATGATGGTGATGATGGTGATGATGGCGATGATGTAGTCATGCCCCCGAGAATATCTCCCGGGAATGAACTACAGGTAAACAACAAGTCACATTTTGACTTTTTTCAAGGCACGTTAATTGAGAAACGAAAGCCCTACCAACGCGGCGCCAATGACGGTAATTACCGCCATTCCGGCTTTGCTTACTAAGAATTTATCTAGCGGTTTGATAAATGTCATAGCAACGATGAGCACACCTGGGATTGCGATCAGAAGCGAACGAGATGCAATGCCTGCATCTTCATTTTGGTAGCGCCAATTGATCAGCCCTACCGCAAGAAGGAGATAGCCTCCCATGCGATAGTTATTGCGCAATGTCTGATTCATTATTTTCCGTCCCAAAGAGCTAGCTCTTCTGCAAAGGTATCAAGTCCCATTGGACCAATTCTAAGTGCGTGTGCGTGGAACTTCTTCAATGAGAACTCTGCGCCGAGTCGCTTCTTCGCATTTTCGCGAGCAGCAATCCATTCGCGCTCTCCCACCTTGTACGAGATCGCCTGTCCTGGCCAACCAAGGTAGCGATCGGTCTCACTCGTTGCATGATGCTCATCAAGAAGTGCTTTATTCATAAGCGCTTCGCGACCAGAGACTGCATCCCACACTCGACCGTTTTCATCTGTATAGCCAAGGTGCATTCCAATATCAATCACGATACGGGTTGCACGTAACGCTTGAGCTGAAAGGAATCCCATTTCAATCCCTGGTTCATCAAATGCGCCGAGATCATCCATAAAACGCTCGGCATAGAGTGCCCAACCTTCACCATATCCACTTATCCACGCACCAAAACGTTGGAAACGTGAGAGGCGTTCACGTTCGATAACAGATGTTGCAATCTGTAGATGGTGTCCCGGAACAGCTTCGTGGTACCAAGTAGATGCAAGATGCCACCAGCTCACTTCATCCTTACCGAGCAGTGGAAGCCATGTGGTTCCAGGACGTGACATATCTTCACTTGGTGGCATGTAGTACGGCGCCGAGGCACTTCCTTCAGGTGCAATTCGAGCATCGCAGAATTTCATACGATCATCGATATCAAAGTGTGTGCCATCCATCTGCGCAACGGCAGCTTGTGTGAAATCAAGGAGCTTCTTGATAATCGTTTCTTTTCCATGAATCTTGTATTCCGGTGCGTTATCTAGATAATCAGCAACTTCACGAAGAGTCTTTGCATCAGGTTTGATCTTTGCAGCGACTTTCCACATGCGCTCTGTAATCTGCGCGAGATCCTGAAGACCCCATTCGTAGGTCGCACGTAAATCAAGATCTGCGCCGGTGTAGTAGCGCGCCCAGACGGCATAGCGCTCTGCGCCAACTGCATCATTAGGTGTAGCAAGTGCCATATATGTCCCGCGAAGATATTTTGCAGTCTGCGCCGATGATGTTGCTGCAGCTTTAGCCGCTTCATGCATCGCTGGATACTTTCCATCTGGATCAAAGCCTTGTGCCATCGCCACATATCCACCGTCGGCATAACTTTCGAGTTGCTTGGCAATTCCATCAATTTGGCGCTGGGCAACGGTCTTGCCCTTCTTTGCCAACGTATCGATCGTTGAAACCCAACTTAAGTGCGCCTTATCTACAGCTAGCAAACGCTTAGCGATGTTGTCGAAGTCTTCCGCACTCTCTTTAGGCATCATCTCGAATACTTGGCGAATATCAGCAGGCGGCGAGGTGAGAACGTTGAAGGAGATGTGCGATTCAAAAGAGTCGTGGAGCTGAAGGCTTGAAGTGAGGCGCTCCTGCATCACAGATTTAGCTACACGATCAATCTCATCAATAGGTTCGAGTTTTTCAAGCTCAACAAGGGTTGCGCGGGTGAGGTCTGCTTCGACTGCTCGCCCCGCAATCGAAAAGTCATCAAGTTGATCATTGAGATCAGTGATTCCCAAATAGGTAGAAGACATTGGGCTCAAGCGAGCCGACTTTTCTACGTATGAATCTGAGAGAGCAAAAATTGGCGAGCGATGTGTAGTCATTGAGCGATCTTATATTTAAAGCATAAAAAAAGTAAGGGTGAGCGCTTTCGCACCCACCCTTACTTCTAATTGATTTAGAAGTGCAGCAGATTAGTGATCTGCAGCCATTCCTTCTGCATGTGACTTCATGCGTGCAATCTTGAGGATTGTGAGACCGAATACGCACTTCGCCAAAACGTCTGCGACTGTGTATCCAACCTGAACACCAACGAATCCGTTCGCTGATGGGTCTCCAGCTCCCATTCCAAGAATGTAAGCAATTGGGTAAACGCCCCATGTCGCGATGAGAAGAAGGCGCAGATTCTTTACAGTTGCTGCAACTCCCGCTGGCTGACGATCAAGAGACTTGGTGAGCTCTACGAATAGGACGTAGAGAATGTAGAGGAATGGAAGTGTTGAAAGAACACCGTATAGAACCTGTGTGTTCTGATCAGTTGAGATTTCACCTGGGTATCCAAGTGCGATCATTGCAGCTGATGCTGGAACAAGGCGCATGATAAGTGACTTTGAAACTTCCTTTGCAAGAGCTAGTACTGCAATTACTTCAACAAGAAGTAGTGGCACAGTAAGTAGCCAGTCAACGTAGCGGTATGCCTCGTTGAATGATCCTGGAGCACCTGAAAGATCTACTGTGGTGCCGCCTTCTTTTGTTGCTTCGCCGAATGAGTTGAAAATTCTCCAGTAGTGGTAGCCAGCGATGAATGTAACCATCGATGACATTACGAGAGCATTGCGGTACTTAGGTAGTACGCGTGCCTGTGAAACAAGTGTGTACACAGTGCAAGCAAGCATGGAAATAAGTCCAAACGAGAATACGTTGTAGACGAGGTTCCATTGATCTTGATTTAGATTTACCATCTAAAACAACCTCCGTGGGTGTTTTGTTGATATCAGCGGACCGGGCGGCCCGTGAAATCGATGTTGCGGTGCCGTCCTCGAGGAACCTCACCGTTAGTCGATAAGTAAGAGTGTGATCCTTATGCGATCAATTTGCACCTATAAACGAGGGCTTTTTTCTAGAATTTCTAGACTTTTTTTCTAGAACACGCTCAAATCTAGAGCGCTTGCCTGACCGTTGCCTGACCAGGACATGACCAAACTGCTTGACCACCACATCAGCTCACCAGACCATCTACTGTTGAGGCCATGGGCGCACCCGTAGAACTTCCCGTTGAGAAGAATCCAATCGATCCGCCCAAATTGCGTGGATGGTTTCACTTAGGGGCGACACCGGTAGTCATCATCGCCTCTCTTGTTCTCTTTATTCTGAGTAAAGAGTCACTGAAATTTGCGGTAGCCCTCTACTCGATAACGGCCATTACCCTCTTTAGCGTTTCGGCCATTTATCACCGAGTCCCGTGGTCGCCTGCCAAAAAGAAAATCTGGCGCAGGTGGGATCACGCAAATATCAACCTGCTGATCGCTGGCTCCTACACCCCCTTTGCAGTGACCTTGCTTGAAGGGCGAGACCGAACGATCTGTTTAAGCGTTGTCTGGATCGGTGCACTTCTCGGCGTTGCGATGCGAATATTTTGGCTTGGTGCACCGCGCTGGCTCTATGTCATCAACTACTTAGCCCTTGGCTGGGTTGCAGTTTTCTATACGCCGCAACTCTATAAAGAGGGTGGTTTGTGGGTGCTCATTCCAATCCTTATTGGCGGCTTGCTCTATTCAGTCGGTGCGATTTTCTACGCCCTAAAAAAGCCAGGCAATAACGCCAAGTACTTCGGTTTCCATGAGCTCTTTCATATCTTTGTTCTGGCCGCCTGGATTTCGCAATACCTAGCAATCTCCTTCGCTATCTACCGCGATTAACCCCATCTGGTGCTTCTTTTCGCGCCTAGAGATCACCCTGCCTCACTTTTGGAGAACTCGGTCGGTGCCCTAATCTATGGCCATGGCAAATGAAAAAGGCACCTTTCTCAACTGGGTAGGTTTCAAAGAAGGCGAAACAACAACACAGAACTCTGTTGATCGTATTCGCGAACTTGAGGCGCAGTTATCTGACCTGCGCTCGCGCCGTGACATCACTTCATTAAGCAAAGAAGAATTTGAAATCCTGGCTACCGAGACAGCCATGACCATGATCAAATCTGCACAAGCTCGCGAGCAGAAAGCATTCTCATCCTCTGAACGTCTTGTCAGCGAAGCTAGCAAGACTGCCCGCGAAACTCTCGAGGCAGCCGAAAACAAAGCACGCGCACTTTTATCTGGTGCAGAATCTCGCGGCCGCAAATACATAACCACCGCAGAGAGCGAAGCTCAGGAGATTATTTCTCAAGCTACTGCAGATGCAGAGGCTCTCTTCGAAGAGAAGCGTCGCGAAGTTACAGCTCTTGCTCTTGCTGCTCGTCGCGAAGGCGAGCGAATGATCTCTGAGGCACAAAGTGAAGTTATTGAATACCGCCAGTGGTTAAGCCAGGTTATGTCAGAGGCCGAGCGACTCAATCGCATCCAAACCCAATCATTGCAAGCAGCAGAGACAGCAATTGCGCAGGGTCGTTCTAGTCTTGAAACCGCTTTTGCTCGCCTCAATGATTTACAGAAAAAGGTAAGCGAAAACTTATCAACTGATGGTGGATTGCTCCCGCAAGTACCAAAGAAGGTTGTAAGTCAACGGACTAAGCCAGCACTTGAAGCGCCCGCAAAGAAGAGCGCAGCGAAGAAGAGTGCAAAGAAAACTCCAGCTAAGCGTCGTTAATTCTTATGGCTACCAAGCGCGGTATCCAATACATCCCTGCCATTGATGGATTGCGTGCGATTGCAGTTACTGCAGTAATTTTTTATCACTTAGGTTTTACATGGATTCCTGGGGGATTCCTCGGCGTCGATCTCTTCTTTGTTATCTCTGGATATGTAATCACCCGATTGTTGCTTGATTCAATTGCACGAAGTGGCGGCTTAGATCTTCGAGGGTTCTACAAAGCGCGCGCGCGACGATTGCTTCCCCCGCTAGTTTTCATGATTGTAGTAACGGCCTTTTACATCAGTATTTGGGCTCAAGATTCAGTCAAAAGATTCCTTACGGATACTCCTTTCTCGCTGACTGGGGCCATGAATTGGTGGCTTGTCTTTAAGCAACAGGATTACTTTGAAGCGATCGGGCGACCACCACTGCTGCAGCACACCTGGTCGCTAGCGGTTGAATCTCAGTTCTACCTCATCTGGCCAGTGCTACTTCTCCTTATTCTTAAGCGTTTTGGAAAGAATGTAATTCCAATTGCCGCACTAGCAATCGCGCTTTTCTCCGGCATCGCCCTGTTCTTGGTCTCCCTGCGACTTGATGCATCAAGCTCAGTGAGCCACGTCTACTTTGGAACAGATACTCATAGCATCGGCCTCTTTCTTGGGGCCGCACTTGCAGTGAGCTGGATTCCACAAAATTTCAAGAGCGAAGTCAGCAACAAGGCGCAGAACTTTATTGATTTCATCGGTGTCTTCGGATTAGTTGGAATCCTTGGTTCATTTCTTCTTATTGATGCAAGTTCTCCTACCGCTTACAAAATTGCGTTTCCTTTAGCAGCAATTTTTGGCGCGGCGATCATCACCTCAATCGTTCATCCCGCTTCTCGCTTTGCACCAATTTTGCAGAACCGCGTGCTGCTATGGATTGGTGAGAGGTCGTATGCAATCTATTTGTGGCACTGGGTTGTTTTTCAGATTACACGTCCTCGCGTAGATATCGACGGTCAAGATTGGGCACTGATCGCACTCCGAATTCTGGTTGTGCTTGCACTTGCTGATATCTCACTGAAACTAGTTGAGTTACCAATTCGAAGTGGCAAAGTTGAATACTGGTTCAAGGGGATGAAATACCGAACAGCTTCTGTGCGCAAACGTCAGAAGATTGCAGTGATCTCTGCAATCTCAGTGCTCGTTCTCTCGCTCACAGCGCTTTCTTCCGTTGCGGTAGTTTCAAGTAATCGAGCAGCTCAAGAATTCCAAGAGTCACTACAGAGTGAACCTGAGTTCACCCCTCCAGCTTCTGAGGCTACAGATCCGGCAGATCGTGCAGAGATGATTTGGCTGACTGGAGATTCAGTAATTCTTGGTATCCGTAACACCCTTGCCGAGATTCGCCCACTCCTCGTTGTGAATGCTCGAGTGGGCCGTGGCGCCCCCGAGCTCCTGCAGGAGATGACGCGGGACCTGGAAAAAGCTGCTGGATCTACTGTTGTCATGGATTTAGGAAATAACGATCTGCTCACTGAAGAGACCGTTCGGAATATCTTTGAGCTAGTAAAAAAGAGTCCAAAGGTTGTCGTTGTGAATACAGCTGTGCCTCGACCTTACCGCGATGCAAACAATGAGCTCATTTCAAATCTTGCAGCTCAGTACCCGAATGTCAGAGTTGTTGATTGGAATGCTATCTCCGAAGGACATCCTGAGTACTTTGCACCCGATGGCGTTCACCTTGTTCCAACCGGAGTCAGTGCCTACGTTATTGCAATCGATGAAGCGCTCAAATAAAAAACCCGCACCATTGCTGATGCGGGTTTTCCAACTTAATTTATTTACTCAAAGACACCAGAGAAACCGAAGGTGTTTCCAACCGCTTCTTGACCATCAGAGTAAACCGATGAAACGCGAAATGAAGTCTCGCCCATTGAGTCTGTCTTTGAAAAATCAATTGAAAGTTGGTCAGCAGGAACTTCAGACTTAACTTCCCACTCGCCACGATTTACGCGAACTTCAACTTTGTATCCTGTGAGACCGGCAGAAGCTGAAGGAGCTTTCCAGGAAATTGTCATCACAGACTTTGCTGCATCTTTCCAATTTCCAATTGTCTTCGGCCCTTCAACTGCTGCAACGGGTGCAGATGTCTCCTCTGTTGCTGGCTCAGTTGCTTCAGCTGTTGGCTCTTCAGATGGCATGGCAGATGCTGAAGCAGCAGGTGCAGGTGCTGCATCATCGCTACCGCTATCTGGACGAGTAATAACAACTACAGCAAGAAGAATGATTCCTACGATGATCGCAACAAGTACCTTGGCCGATGCACCCTGCTTTGGAGCAGATGAAGGTGCTGCTGGCTTGGCAGGAGCACTTACGCTCTTAGCTGCAGGCTTTGGTGTTGAAGAAACATCCACACGAGCGGCACCTAGAGATGATGCTGAAGGAACGGGTGGGATTACTACTGAAGAGGCAGATACTGCGCGCTTCTTGGTAGTAGATTTCTTAACGGTCTTCTTCGCAGCAGACTTTTTAGCTGCTGACTTCTTAACTGCGGTCTTCTTTACCGCTGACTTCTTAACAGTCTTCTTTGCAACAGCCTTCTTCGCTGTTGACTTTTTGGCGACAGACTTCTTCGCTGCGCTCTTCTTTACGGCTGCCTTCTTGGCAACAGGTTTCTTCTTTACGGCCACAATCACTCCTTGCTTCGGGTGACCTAAGTTTAGCCTAGCTCGGCGACCATTCTTCTTACATGCGGGGCGATTGCCCGGAGAGCTTTACCACGATGGCTAATCGCATCCTTATCGGCTGCACTCATCTGCGCACTTGAGATGGAATATCCATCAGGGGCAAATATCGGGTCATAACCAAAACCATTCTCACCCACTGGGTGATGAAGAAGACGACCGTGAAATCTTCCTTCTTCACAATGGCTGGTGCCATCAAGAAGTACTAGAGCTGTCACACAGATGAAATACGCAGTGCGCTCAGCATCAGGTACATCTTTTACCTGGTCTAAAACTTTAAGAAGATTAGCTTCATCATCTCCATGCACTCCAGACCATCGAGCTGAGAATATTCCGGGATCTCCCCCGAGTGCATCGACACACAAACCACTGTCATCTGCGATTGCAGGAAGTCCTGTTGCTACTGACATCTGATGGGCTTTGAGAAGAGCATTCTCTTGAAATGTACTACCTGTCTCTTCTACATCGGCAAGATCAGGAAATTGATCAAGTCCAATAAGTTCAATTTCGCCAGGAGCAATCTCTTCTAGGATTCGGCGAAACTCCTCGATCTTTCCCTTGTTTCGAGTAGCAAGGAGTAGTTTTTTCATCGCCTTGACGCTTACTTTGCGAGAGCGTTCTTCTGTAGCGCGGTGAGATCAGCGCATCCTGCGAGAGCAAGATCTAAGAGTGAATCAAGGAGCGCACGATCAAAGGGTGCTCCTTCTGCGGTGCCCTGAACTTCAATAAATCGTCCATCACCACTGCAGACAACATTCATGTCAGTTTCAGCGCGCACATCTTCTTCGTAGCAAAGATCAAGCATAGGAACACCATCAATAATTCCAACGCTAACAGCAGCAACTGAATCTGAAAGTGGTTTTGCTCCTGCCTTAATGTGTCCTTGCTTCTGTGCCCAATTAATTGCATCTGCAAGAGCAACATAGGCACCGGTGATCGCTGCTGTACGTGTTCCGCCATCTGCTTGAAGTACATCGCAATCGATCACAATCGTGTTTTCTCCAAGTTGAGCTACATCTACGATGCCACGAAGTGATCGCCCAATAAGGCGTGAAATTTCTTGAGTACGACCGCCAAGTTTTCCTTTGACAGATTCGCGGTCAGAACGTGTGTGCGTTGCACGTGGCAACATTGAATATTCTGAGGTGACCCAACCTTTTCCTGAATCTTTAAGCCAGCGAGGAACTCCAGGTGTAAACGAAGCGACACAGAGAACACGAGTCTTTCCGAATTCAACGAGAACTGAACCTTCTGCGTGATCTAACCATCCACGTGTGATTTTGATTTCGCGTAGATCTTGATTGGTCCGTCCGTCGATGCGTGTCATGTATTCCTCTTTTATCGTTTTCTATTGATTTATGGTTCGTGGATTATGAAAGGTCTTGATGGCGCACATGACCAACTTCTGGCCCAAGGAATCTTCGTGCCAAGCTTTCAAAGCTCTTGGCATCTCCCGTTGCAAGGAATTGGTGCTCGGCAGGGCCAGCAGTAGCGCTTCGAAGCTGATCCGTCTCCACCAAAGTTCGATAGAGATCTTTTGCCGTTTCTTCAGCGCTAGAAACGAGGGAAACACCGTTGCCAACAACATATGAAATGACGCCTGTGAGTAGAGGGTAGTGCGTACACCCCAAAACCAGTGTGTCTACATCGGCATCAATGATTGGCTTCAAATATGTTCGAGCAATTTCAGTGATTTCAGGACCTGATGTTTCACCGCGCTCCACAAATTCCACAAAGGCAGGGCAAGCAACATCTGTAATCTCTAAATGTGGCGCTGCCGCGAATGCATCTAAGTAAGCACGTGACTCGATCGTTGTTGCTGTACCAATCACTCCAATGCGACCACTACGTGTTGCTGCAACCGCGCGACGAACTGCAGGTTGAATTACTTCGATCACTGGAACTGAGTAACGCTCTCTTGCATCACGGAGCATCGCAGCACTTGCAGTATTGCAAGCGATCACGACTGCTTTCACGCCTTGATCGATAAGGAAATCAATTGTCTCGAGTGAGAAATCTCTGACCTCTGCTAAAGGGCGAGGACCATATGGCCCGCGAGCAGTATCACCGATGTAAATGGTGGATTCATTTGGTAGCTGATCCAAAATTGCTCGTGCGACAGTTAATCCGCCAACTCCAGAATCGAAGATGCCAATTGGTGCCGAGCTCATGCCCAAAGGGTACCGTCTAAACCTTCCGTGGCTTCATCTACTTCAGTTCCGTATACGCCGGTGGAGAGATATTTCCATCCTCCATCGCAGACGATAAAGGCAATATCTGCGCTCTTTCCATCGCGCACTGCCTCATTGGCTAGCGCGATTGCTGCATGAAGAATTGCACCAGTTGAGATGCCAGCAAAAATTCCTTCAACTTCTAGAAGTTCGCGAACGCGGCGAACTGAATCTTCGGCCCCTACTGAGAATCTGCGGGTAAGAACTGAGGCATCGTAGAGTTCTGGAACAAATCCTTCGTCAATATTTCTTAATCCGTAAACAACTTCGCCATAGCGAGGCTCTGCAGCAATGATTTGGATATCTGGATTCTTCTCTCGAAGGTAGCGTCCAGCACCCATAAGTGTTCCTGTAGTTCCAAGTCCAGCAACAAAGTGCGTCACTGTTGGAAGATCTTCGAAAATTTCTGGGCCAGTTGAATCGTAGTGAGCTGCTGTATTGGCAGGGTTTCCATATTGATAGAGAAAGACCCACTCTGGATTCTGCGCAGCTAACTCTTTTGCAACGCGAACGGCTTCATTTGAGCCGCCTGCTGCCGGTGAAGAAATAATTTTTGCGCCCCACATTTCAAGGAGCTGTCTACGTTCTGGGCTTGTGTTCTCAGGCATTACGCAAATGAGGTGATAGCCACGAACTTTTGCTGCCATTGCAAGTGAGATACCTGTATTCCCACTTGTTGGTTCAAGAATTGTTGCACCAGGTTTTAGTTGGCCACTTTTCTCTGCTGCATCCAGCATTGATAACGCAGTGCGATCTTTAATTGAACCGGTTGGATTGCGATCCTCCATCTTTGCCCACAAACGAACTGTTGGAGATGGCGATAATTTGGGAAGGCCAATAAGCGGTGTATGCCCTACCGAATCAGCGAGCGAATCAAAACGTGCCACTTAATTAACCGCCGGCGACTGCAGGCAGAATTGTTACAGAGTCACCATCTTTAACCTGTGCATCAAGGCTGCCGAGAAAGCGAACATCTTCGTCGTTGATGTACACATTGATGAATCGACGCAGCGCACCATCTTCGAGTAAACGCTCACCTATGCCCGGGTAGTTCGCATCGAGGTTCGCGATCAGAGCACCGAGGTTGGCGCCTTCAGCTTGAACACTCTTCTGATCCTTGGTGTACGGGCGAAGAATTGTGGGGATGCGGATATCGATGCTCATAGCGCACATTATGGCTAAGAAATCGATTATTCGGTAATTGAAACTTCTTCCTCGGTGACAACGCCATCAACAATGCGGAAGGAGCGGAATTCAATTGCAGGTGCAATCTCTTCGCGAGTAGAGACCAGCACATAGTGAGCACCTGGCTCGCCTGCGTAGGCGATATCAGTGCGAGAAGGCCTAGCTTCGGTCTCGGTATGAGAGTGATAGATAACAACAATCTCTTCGTCGTTGTCATCAATTTCTCGGTAGAGAGCAAGTAAATCTTTTGGATCAAATTCATAAAATGTTGGACTATGGGCTGCGTTGATCATCGGCTTTAGTCGTTGAGCCTTGCCCGAACCTTCAGGTCCGAGTATCACTCCACAGCATTCGTCAGGGTATTCCTCGCGTGATTGCGCAACAATTGCATCAACAAAGGTTTGAGAAATTTCTAACATGAGCAGATCCTACAGTCTCATTCATCCATCAGCGCAGAGAGCAATGATTCTTGTAGCCAACCCAGCCATGTGTACACGGCATAGACACCACGTAACGGATCATCAGGTGAGAGAAGTTCGAGTGCATCAGACGTATTCTCTTGCACATTAAGTCGAACGCCCAAAGCCAATCGCATATCGTTGATAGCACCTAACCACGCGTTTGCATTGTCGTGATCAAGGTCAACAATTCCATCGTCAGCACTCTTGAGGTACATACGCATAGACATTGCATGTGCCTGCTTCTTGCCTCTTAGGGTTGATTCTGTGTAACGTCTAAATTCACTTGCTTGAACTTCATCGGCATAAGCATTCGGAAGTAGGCGGCGCAAAACTTCATCCTCAGGAGGAGAGTCGTGTGAAGTAATTCCAACTAATGCCGCAAGAGGATCTTCATGGCCGTGATCTACGCGCTCTGAAAGTAATTCAATTAACTGCTCGATGAGATTGAGCAATACATCGCGTTCACTTTGAGCAAACTCTGCAATATATGAGTTTTCTCCATGGCGATGAAACCCTTTTTCACCATTCATAGGGCTTGGTCTCCACGCTGAAGAGTGGCCCATAATCCGTATTCATGAAGCATTGCTACATCGTGCTCCATCTCTTCGCGACTTCCTGTGGAAACAACAGCTTTGCCTTCGGTGTGAACTTTCATCATCAGTTCATGAGCTTTTTCGCGCGAATAACCAAAGAGCTCCATCAATACATATGTCACGTACGTCATGAGATTGACAGGGTCATCCCACACGATGGTGACCCATGGGGTATTTCCAGAGAAGATCGCAGCGATCTCTTCTTCGATATTCGTGGATGTCTTAACCATCATCGGATAATGATAGAGAATGCATCGCTAGCAAATACAGGCCATGTGGCATCAGCCCCGACCGTAACTTGATAGGTAGCAATACTGCGAGCTTGGGCGGGGACGGTGATTGAGAAAGCCCCTTGAGCATCTGTTGTCGTGGTCTGGCCGATTACTTTGCCCGAAGTTGTCGACAAGGTAATCGTCACACCTGCTGTGCGAGGTAGTACGACACCCGAGATCGTAAATGGAAGTCCACTCTTTACTGATGTCGGTGGATTCAGAATGAGGTTTCGTGACACTGCAAGTGAGAGCGCAGGTGTTGCCGATGCAGCTCTTTCCCAAGAGGCTTCCGTGAGAACTCGTAGCGATACCGATTTACCAATCAACATTGGAATCGAATAGGTGCCATCAAAACCAGTTGTACCGGTTGTCAAGATTCGAGTCGATCCGTCTGAATATTTACCTTCCACGGTAAATGGAAGTGCTGCGACAGGAGATTTATCTTTGAGTGTGATCGCACCCGAGAGAGTTACTGGATTTCCATACGAAACTTCATCAGTTGAAAGTGAGAGAGAAGATTCAAGTTGGGCCGGTGCGATAGATGTTGCAACATCACGGATTGCAACCATTGCGAGTGGTTCTTCTTGTCCAATGACCCATTGAGCAGCGCCACCTAGTTGATATTTTGCGACTAACTGCGCGCGAACTGAAAAACTTTGCGCATTTTGATGCCAGGCAGTTCGGCTTGCAGTACACGTAGTCGAGAGTCCACTGCTGGTCTGGCCGCTGTATTCACGTTTATAAGAAAAGGTAACCTCTGCGAACTTTTCGTTGTAAGTTGGAACTGCGCCATATGTAGCGGCAATACTCGCTGCATCTCTCATCAAAAATGTTCCTGCTTTAGCTGAAGGGGAAATAATCTTCGCCAAATTCGATGGACAAACTCCTTCGACTTTTGTCACCCAATCTTTTCCATATCCTGGCAGCCCTAAATAAACTTTCGAAGCAGGCATGATTGAAACTGCATACTTAACAGTCTTCTCTGTCCATGCGATCGGTCCGATTGGACCTGGTCGTGATGTCGAATAGTCATAAGTCATAATTCGAAGGCGATCAATAAAAGGTGCAATGTCGGCCCAGGCATAAACAAAATAACCTTTTTGCTTTTCAGCTGGATCGAAAAGATAAGGAGTGGTGACCGAAAGGATTTTCTTCTGAGCATGCAGCGCTGCGCTTAATTCTTTGATGAAAAGTACCCAATTAGGGGCAGTGGCCTTCCAGGTTGTATTCGGATCGATAAATGCAAAGCCTTCAAAATCTAAATCGATTCCATCATAATTTTGTGAAGCAACTGTCGCGACTATGGCATCCACGACTTGTTTGCGGGTAACTGGTTTTGAAATGAGATTGGCAAGAACTAACTTCTCTGTTCCATCTGTAATCGTTGGAATAATCGTCATTCCAGCATTACGAAGTGCGGCTAACGGCTCTGTAATCGGAACACTTGGATTCGCAGTCTTGTAAACATCTGCGACGACAGGTTTCTTGGTCTTTCCATCAAATTTGAGGGTGTACCAGAACGGCATGATTTCTTTGATCAAATCTGCGTTAGCAAGAACTGCAGGAAGATAAGTCTTCATTGAATAGTAAGGCAGCCAGCCTGTCAGAATTTTGCGAGGCGGATTGGTGGCTTCAGCGCTCTCAATGTTCTGTAGCGGAGTAGCAAGTAGAAAGAGCGCTAAAAGTATTGATAGCGCAGGGAGTCGCTTCATTCCGATTCTTTTTTATCTGATTTATCTGGCAAAGACTCAAAGATAGCTTTACAAGTAGGACATATTGGATACTTCTCTGGATCGTGCGATGGCACCCACTTTTTGCCACACAAAGCACGGACTGCTTTGCCGGTTACTGCCGATTCAACGACTTTTTCTTTCTTGATGTAGTGCGCATATCGATCATGTCCGCCCTCATCATCTTCTAGCTCTGGGCGCGTAAGTAGATCTGTATCGCTATCAAGCGAGAGGTCGCGTGTGCCGCGTGTGCCTCGTGAAAACAAACCCATGTGCCAAAGGATACTGGCAGCCGATACAATTTCATGATGAAGGACCTACTGCGTACGCAAGATTTATCTCGCGATGATGTTGAGATGCTCCTCACTACTGCCGCCGATTTTGCTGTAGATCCATTGAAATCTCGGGATGCGCTAGCCCATAAGAGCGTTGCCATTTACATGACAAAGCCAAGCACTCGAACTCGTTTGGCTTCAGAGACAGCAGTTGCACACTTAGGTGGAACGCCGATTTTTATTCGCGGGGATGAACTGCAACTAGGTCGCGGCGAAACGATTGCTGATACAGCGCGCATCATTAGCGGCTATTGCTCAGCCCTGATTGTGCGCACATTTGCTCAAGCAGATGTAAACGAATTAGGCGAACATTCTTCTATTCCAGTTATTAATGCACTTACAGATGACGATCATCCAACTCAGCTTCTTGCAGATTGGTTAACAATTCGCGAGACATTTGGTAAGGATGTTTCTGGTAGAAAGTTTGTGTACCTCGGTGACGGAAACAATATGTCACATGCCTGGCTCACGATGGGTGCAATCATGGGTGCGCACGTTGTAGTAGCAACTCCATCTGGATCATGGGCTCCTGATGCGCACGTTGTTGCAGAAGCCGAGAAAATTGCTGCACGCAGTGGTGGACGAATTGAAGTTCTCAACGATCCTGAAATTGCAGCTAAAGATGCCAGCGTTCTCTATACAGATGTATGGATGTCTATGGGTGATCCAGAATCAGAGCGAGCAGAGAAAATGCGTGCTCTCGCTCCCTTTGCAGTGACCGAAAATCTGATGGGACTTACAGCGCCAGATTCAATATTCATGCATTGCCTTCCTGCCCACCGAGGTGAAGAAGTTGAAGCCGCTGTTATTGATGGCCCAAAATCGGTCATTTGGCGTGAAGCCCTGCATCGTCGCACCACAATTCAGGCAATTCTTTATCACGCTTCACGTGGTGAACTAAGGGGTAACTAGTTACTCTTTCTCCATGTTGGTAGCCGTTCCTAAAGAGATCCGCGATGGCGAAAAGCGCGTCGCACTTGTCCCAGACATCATCAATAAGTTAACGCGCCTTGGCCTTGAAGTTGTCATTGAATCTGGCGCTGGAATTTCTGCGCAAGCAAGTGATGAAGCCTATCGCGCTGCAGGTGCACAAGTGGTTGCAGGCGATGTGCTCAGGAGCGCCGATGTTGTTCTCTCGGTTACTGCGCTCACTCCGGGTCAAATCGCGACCTTGAAAAAAGGTGCGATCACCATTTCATTCTTATCCGTTGTAAATCAGCGCGAATCAATTGAAGCCGCGGTAGCTGCAGGAGTCACGGCATTCTCCTTGGAGCTAGTTCCTAGAATTTCTCGCGCACAATCAATGGATGCGCTCACATCTCAAGCTCTATGCGCTGGTTATCGCGCATCACTCGTGGGCGCTGAACTCTCACCGCGATTCTTCCCGATGTTAATGACTGCAGCCGGAACCGTTACCCCTGCGCAAGTTCTTGTGCTAGGTGCAGGTGTCGCTGGCTTGCAGGCGATTGCAACTGCTCGTCGTTTAGGTGCCGTTGTATCTGCCTACGATGTGCGTCCATCATCTGCCGATGAAGTGAAGTCAATGGGTGCAACATTTATTGAACTCGAACTTGAATCACTCGAAGGTGCTGGTGGTTATGCACGCGAGATGACAGAAGAGCGTGCTGCAAAGCAACGTGAGCTCTTAACACCATACATTGCAAAGTCTCACGTTGTGATTACAACTGCAGCTGTTCCGGGCCGTACTGCGCCACGATTGATGACAGCGGCGATGGTTGATGCAATGGAAGAAGGCACAGTGATCGTGGACCTTGCTGCAGAAACCGGTGGCAATGTTGAAGGATCGAAGCCAGGTGAGATTGTTGTAACAAGTAAAGGTGTACGTATTTGGGGCGGCAAAGATGTTCCAAGCCAGCTCCCATTCCACGCATCAAGCTTGTACTCACGTAACGTTGTCAACCTACTTACACTGCTAACAAAGCCCGCCAGTGAAGGTACTGCGACTTCATTTGATATCAACTTTGAGGATGAAATTATCGATGGCTCTGCCGTCACACATGCTGGCGTCGATCGAAAGGCAGGTAAGTAACATGGATGCACTGACACCTATTGCAGTGATTTCAATCTTCACGCTCTCTGTCTTCGTCGGATTTGAGGTCGTCTCTAAAGTTTCTTCAACGCTTCATACGCCTTTGATGTCTGGTGCTAACGCGATTCACGGTGTGATTTTGGTCGGTGCGATCATCGTCTGCTCACACTCAGATACAACGCTAGAACTCACCCTTTCTGTCATCGCAATTATTTTGGCCACAATTAACATGATCGGCGGCTTTGTTGTCACCGACCGCATGCTCGAAATGTTTAAGGGCAAGAAAGGAGGCGACAAGTGAGCGATTTCGTATATGACCTCATCGGCCTAACAGCTGGCGTCTTCTTTATTCTTGCTCTCAAAGGTCTTTCACACCCTCGCACTGCACGTCGCGGAAACCTCATCGGTGCACTCGGTGCTGGTGTTGCCACAGTAGTTGTCTTCTTCCATGGAGAGATAAAGAATCTTTGGTGGATCTTGGGTGCAATTGCTGTCGGAACAATCGTCGGTGTACCTGCAGCTCGCAAGGTTCAGATGACACAGATGCCACAACTCGTCGCACTCTTTAATGGTGTCGGTGGTGGAGCAGCAGCCCTAGTTGCGATCGTTGAATACCTGAGCCTTGGGGACACTGCAACAACTGCAGAAGTGATCTTCACAGTATTTACAGTTGTCGTTGGTTGCGTATCTTTCAGCGGTTCGATCGTGACCTATTTGAAGCTACAAGAGCTCATGACTACACGTCCCGTTGTATTTCCAGGTGGACGTTTCGTTATTGCAGCAACCCTTGCCGCAGTGCTCGGTTCTTCTGTCTGGGTAGTCCTAGAGCTAGGTAGTACGCCACTTTTGGTCGTTGCTGGTCTCTCTCTAGCATTCGGAATTCTCTTCGTGCTACCTGTTGGTGGCGCAGACGTTCCTATCGTTATCTCACTCCTTAACGCTTTTACAGGTCTGACAGTTGCAGCAAGCGGATATGTTCTTCAATCAACACTCTTGATTATCGCAGGAACACTCGTTGGTGCATCAGGAACAATCTTGACGCGCATGATGGCCGAGGCGATGGGGCGTTCACTCTTTGGAACCCTCTTCGGTGCATTTACAGCAAAGCCACAAGACACAAGTGGTGTTGCAGAAGATCGTCCAGTACGAAGTGGTTCACCTGATGACGTTGCAATCTTGCTTAACTATGCACGCCGCGTCGTGATAGTTCCTGGATTTGGTCTTGCTGTTGCGCAAGCTCAACACACAGTTCGCGAACTCGCAGATCTCATGATTTCAAAGGGCATCGATGTTGCATACGGAATTCACCCCGTTGCAGGTCGCATGCCTGGACACATGAACGTCTTGCTTGCTGAAGCGAATGTTCCGTACGATCAATTAGCGGAGATGGAAGAAGTTAATCCAACATTTGGTCAGACAGATGTCGCGATTGTTATCGGCGCAAACGATGTCGTGAATCCTGCAGCAAAGACAACTCCTGGATGTCCAATTTATGGAATGCCAATCTTGGAAGTTTCAAATGCTGCCAACGTCATCTTCCTAAAGCGTTCGATGCGTCCAGGATTTGCTGGAATCGAGAACGAATTGCTCTATGACCCAAAGACTATGTTGCTCTTTGGTGATGCGAAGGCTTCCCTTACAAAGGTTGTCTCGGCACTCAAAGCTCTGTAGTTCTGGGGCTCTGTAGTTCTGGGGCTCTGTAGAACAAACGCTGTAACCCACGGACAGTTGCTTTGAACGCGCATGGTGACGCTCGAAAATTGGAGTTGCAGGTAGTTGAAAGTTCAATTACTCTCGGAGCATAGCCAAGGAGTAAAGATGCCAGCAGTTACCGTTTCCGATATCACCGTTCTTCCACGCATTTCATCTGCGCCGGGAGCACAACCACGCGGAGTAAAGAGCATTACAACTGCGCCACAAGGTTTTGAAGGTGAAGGCTTTCCGGTGCGTCGCGCATTCGCTGGCGTTGATTTAGCAGATCTCGATCCATTTATTCACTTGGATCAGATGGGTGAAGTTGAATATGCACCGGGAGAACCAAAAGGAACTCCGTGGCATCCACATCGTGGTTTTGAAACTGTTACATACATTATTGATGGAATATTCGATCACCAAGATTCAAATGGCGGCGGTGGAAGAATTTCAAATGGCGATACACAGTGGATGACAGCCGGCGGCGGAATTCTTCACATTGAGACTCCCCCAGAGAGTTTGGTAATGAGCGGTGGTTTATTCCACGGATTCCAGTTGTGGGTTAACTTGCCTGCTGCCAAGAAGTGGTCGCCTCCTGCATACCAGGATGTTCGCGCAAATGATGTTGCATTGTTGTCATCACACGATGGTGGTGCGTTAATTCGAATTATTGCTGGTGAACTTGATGGACATGTTGGTCCCGGATCAACACAAACACCAATTACTTTGATTCACGCAAGTGTTGCAGCCGGTGCAGAACTTCGTCTTCCATGGCGTCGTGATTACAACGCACTTGTGTATGCGATGGCAGGACATGGATTTGTTGGCGGACAATCACAGCCAATTCAGATGGGACAACTTGCTGTCTTCGGTGATGGTGATGAGATTGTTGTGCGTGCAGCTCAGCATCAAGAGTCACGTTCTCCTCAACTGGAGCTCTTTATTCTTGGCGGTGCGCCAATCAAGGAACCTGTTGCCTGGATGGGTCCATTTGTGATGAATACAAAGCGCGAAGTACTGCAAGCATTTGAGGATTTCCAGAAGGGCTTGCTTGGCTCGATTCCAGCGATTTACAAGGAAGATGCCAAGCCAAAGGCACCGATTCAACGCACAGATAAATTGAAGGGTGACAGTCCTGCGCGCAAGGAAGCAGTCGATCCTGCCAGTGGCGCTGCTGGAGTGCTCGATGTGCACGGTGCGCCAACTGATATGCAGGAAACTGGGGATAAGTAACACTTAATCGCTGGCGAGATGAAACTTCTCACGCTCTCGCATTAGTAGGGAACTCGTGCAGCAACAAATCTGGGGATAACTCAACATTTCACGATTGATTTGTCAGCGCTCCACTGCACTATCGCCACATGCCTTCAGCAACAGCAGCGACACCGATGAATGGAGATCACGCATCCTCATTCTCATCAGCTCGTGAAGATCAAGTAGCCACACTTCTTTCAGCTGCTCCTGGGATAAAAACACTCGCTGAGTTGATCGCAATCAATCCTCAAGATTTATCCCCGTCTGCGCGCATCGATTACTTAGCAGCACTTGAGCGACAGAGCAGTTGGTTACAAGCAGCAATGCAACGAGCAATCGTCGCAGTGGCAGGAATTAATGAAGGAAAGTCTGATGGTCCATTTGCCGGAGTCGATGAGGCTGAACGGGAAGATGTCTCTTCTGCCTTACGTCTATCTGCTGGTACTGCGCAAATGCGTATTGATGTTGCACGTACGCTCGTGAATCATCTTCCTAATACCTGCTCAGCACTTGCTACGGGTGACCTAAGTGCAGCTCATGCCACTGTTATCGCTAAAGAAACTGCTGCAGCCATTCGCGATGGTTTGAGTGAATTTGCGATTTTCTCTATCGAGCAGAAGGCGATAGCGCATGCTGAATTTCACACTCCTTCACAGGTTGCCCAACAAGTACGCAGCGCTATCGCTAAATTTGCACCTGCCACATTTGAAGAAGTCGTTGAAAAAGCGCGTGATTGCCGACGCGTGAGTTGCTATAACGACATCGACGGAATGTCTACGGTCGTTGCCATACTTCCTGCAGCAGATGCGCAAACGGTAATGAAGGCGATTGAAGCATTCATAATCAAGGGATCCTCAGCTTGGGAGATTTCCCGCGATCTCCAAAACACTGAATCATTAAACACTGATTCAAAGAACACTGATGCAAAGAATGCCGAATCACTTAACACTGGTGTAAAGAACTCAGATTCACGCAGTGCTGATATGAAGCGCGCTGATGCTCTGACTGCCATTGCTGGATTTGCACTAGCTGCAAGTAGCGAAGAAGTTGCACTTCATCGACGACCAATCACAGTTAATGTGACAATTGATCTTCCAACTCTTCTTGGTTTAAGTGAAAATCCTGGACAGCTAGCCGGATACGGAGCAATACCTGCCTCCGTCGCACGAGCACTTGCAAGTGATGGAAAATGGAAAAGATTTATCACGGATCCGCAGACGGGCGCACTTTTGGATTACGGTCGCGAGACTTACCAACCGCCGCAAGCACTTATTGACTTTCTTATTGCTCGAGATCGAACCTGCCGATTTCCGGGATGCAGGCGATCGGCAGCTCTCTCAGATCTTGATCATGCACAAAGTTGGGAAGATGGTGGAACCACCTCACTTGATAACCTGGGAGCACTCTGTCGACGCCATCACCAATTGAAAACTCATGGTGGCTGGGCTATTGAATCTCGGGCTGATGGCTCATGTACATGGACTTCCCCGCTAGGGAAGATCTATCAAACTCCAGCTCGCTCGATTGCTGAGGCTGTTTAAGGTAAAACTCCCCAATCGGCGAACTTCAGTAGAGGCTCCCTAAAGCGATTCGGTCGCACCGAAGCATTCATCTGAAACTCTCGGTTTGCACGCTTCTTCGCATGCAACTTGCGCAACTCGATGCGAAATCACCTCTATCCAACTGCCCTTAGAATTGGAGTGTGAACAAGCACGCACCCATCCTTAACAAGGTGATTCTCTATTATGGCTTTACGCCGATTAGCGACCCTGATGCGATGCTGCTTTGGCAGAAACAACTCTGCACATCCCTTGGATTAACGGGTCGCATTCTCATTTCAAAGCATGGAATCAACGGAACGCTTGGTGGGGATATGGCAGCGCTCAAGAAATATGTGCGCCAAACACGTAGCTATCCAGGATTTAAGAAAATGGTTTTTAAGTGGTCGGAAGGAACAGGGAATGATTTCCCTCGTCTTTCCGTGAAAGTCAAACCTGAACTCGTAGCTTTCGGTGATCCAGATGTAATTGAAGTTGACGAGAATGGTGTTGTCGGCGGCGGTAAACACATTCGTCCAGATCAAGTAGAAAAACTTGTGCAGGAACGTGGCGATGAAGTTGTTTTCTTTGATGGGCGAAATGCTTTTGAGGCAGAGATCGGTAGATTTAAAGACGCAATCATTCCTGACGTAACTACATCTCGTGACTTCATTGATGAGATTGAAAGTGGAAAATACGACCACATCAAGGATAAGCCAGTCGTCACATACTGCACCGGCGGTATTCGCTGTGAGATTCTCTCTGCAGTTATGGTTAAGAATGGATTTAAAGAGGTTTATCAAATCGATGGCGGGATCGTTAAGTACGGCAATGCATTTGGTGATGACGGTCTCTGGGAAGGTTCTCTCTACACCTTTGATTCAAGAATGAAGATGGATTTCTCAGACCACACAAAAGTGATTGGTAAGTGTGAGAAGTGTGAGGCAGCGACAAACCAGTTTAGAAATTGCAACACCGCCTCATGTCACCAACTCATTCTTCTCTGCGATGACTGCGCTGCCTTGGATTCAAATCTCTCTTGTACGCACGATCAGAGCAAGGCTCGTAACTCTGAGTTGATTGGCTAGTTGCAGATCTAATGATCTGGTGGCCATCAGAGGTACCCACACTTTCACGTGGCCTCATCACACTTCGCAAGCCACATCTTGACGATACCCAGGCTGTCTTCGATGGTTGCCAGGATCCCCTGATTCCAAGATTTACCGCCATCAGTGCTGATTATTCGATGGCACACGCACTCGATTATGTGCAACGAACTGATGCATCAGTGCGCACTCAGCGCGAATTGCCATTCGTTATTGAGTACGGAAATAGTGATGACAGAGTCTTTGCTGGAACGATCTCTTTCCATTCCCTGAACGTCAAGAACAGTGTTGGCGAGCTTGGTTACTGGATGACTTCTTCCATGCGCGGCAAAGGTATTGCTACTACTGCAGCACGAATGCTTACTGATTATGGATTTGCAACTATCGGCTTCAAGCGAATTGAAGCGCTGGTTGATCGGGAGAATGTTGCTTCACTCAAGCTTCTCGACTCTGCCGGCTATCAGCGAGAAGGACTTCTTCGCAACAAGATCACGCGTGATGACGGAAGGCAAGTAGATATGTACCTATACGCAGCCCTTCCAGAGGATTGGCAATATCTCCCCGATTAATTCTTGACGAGTAGTATTTGAAGCATGGAATCGCTTGCTTTAGCTGTGGCCATCATTCTCGCTATTGTGATGTTTAGTGGTCCGTTGGGAATTCTGTTGACTATTAACCCAATCTGGAATGCAACACTCAAGGTGCCAGCACTTTGGTATGCCAGACGAATTCTTATCTCACTCATTGCAGCGATTGGAATTATCTTCGGGTTTCAAGTTTTGTTTAGTGGGGTTCCCTTTATGGCATCCATCATGGTGATGTCGGGAATGGCATTCAATATGCTTGCCATCAAATTGGAATATCAGATCGGCAAGTTCAATAAGAGAAAGACGCCAGGCACTCCTGGAGCATCAGAGCTTTAAATTAAGCAGGAAACAACTCTGAATCGATCTGTAAGCATCAGAGCTCTAGAGTGCAGCGGTAATGGTGGAGGTGCCGGGAATCGAACCCGGGTCCTTCGGAATTAAAATAGGGCTTCTACGGGCGTAGTGTGTTTAACGTTTTCTCAGTTCCGAATCTCTTACACACGAGTATTCGACAAACTCATTTGCGAAAATGTTCTCCGACAACGTTCGCAACGCCGTTATCTGGAAAAGCTCTCTAGCGACGCCAGATTCCAGAGCGAGAGCGCCCCTGGGCTGACGGATTCGGGACTAGCTTATGCAGCTAGTGCGAAATCACTGCGACTGTTGTCTGCAGTTAGTTGTGCACGGATTTCATGGTTTACGAGATCATTCCGGCTTCCTCGGCCCGCTTCCCCTATCTCAACAGCCAAAGTC
>JACCEB010783785.1_pt1 | contig 32224 bp, 31 predicted proteins | sample 7454761 | NCBI WGS metagenome assembly JACCEB01 (sample SAMN15323454, study PRJNA562643) | freshwater metagenome | isolation source: river surface water | place: USA:Blue River Watershed | collected 2017-08-18
CGCCCTCGCCCAGTTCGGAGAACAGGGTCTTGGGAAAGAGCTTGGGGTTGGGCTGGATGATGTTGTTCGCCGCGCGCAGGATGGCGCTGGTGGAGCGGTAGTTCTGCTCCAGCTTGATCACCTTCAGCTGCGGGAAGTCCTGCGGCAGCCGGCGCAGGTTGTCCAGGGTGGCGCCGCGCCAGCCGTAGATGGACTGGTCGTCGTCGCCCACCGCGGTGAAGCGCGCATGCTCGCCCGCCAGCAGCTTCAGGAGCTCGTACTGGGTGGCGTTGGTGTCCTGGTATTCGTCCACCAGCACGTGGCCGAGATCCTGCTGCCACCGGGCCAGCACCTCGGGGTGCTCCTGCAGCAGCTTCAGGGGCAGGCCGATCAGGTCGTCGAAGTCCACGCTCTGGTAGGCCACCAGGCGCTCCTCATAGCGCGCCATGATGCGCGCGGTGGTGCGCTCGTTATCGTCCTTTGCCTGCGCCTCGGCCTGGGCTGCGTTCAGACCCATGTTCTTCCACAGGCTGATCGCCCATTGCCACTGGCGTGCGGTGGCGGCGTCGGTGGTGCCGCCGGCGTCCTTGAGGATGGACGTCACGTCGTCGCTATCGAGGATGGAGAACTGGGGCTTCAGGCCCAGGGCCTGTCCGTCCTGCCGCAGCATGCGCACGCCCAGGGCGTGGAAGGTGCAGATCACCACCGCCTTCGCATCACGCCCGATCAGGCCCTTGGCCCGCTCACGCATCTCGGCGGCGGCCTTGTTGGTGAAGGTGATGGCGGCAATGCGCCGTGCCTCCAGGCCGCTTTGTATGAGTCGCGCGATCTTGTGGGTGATCACCCGCGTCTTGCCCGAGCCCGCGCCGGCCAGCACCAGGCAGGGGCCGTGCAGGTAGTTGACCGCTTCCTGTTGCGCGAGATTGAGGCCGGACATCGGAGAGGTGGCGAGAGGAGGCGGTGGACGAAAGCGGCGAATGATACCGGTGGACCTGTCGCCGGTGCGCCAGCGGCCCGCCGTGGATTGGCGGCCGGCGTCGACAATAAGGGGGTGCTTGAGATCCTGACCGTCACATTCCCCTTTTTCGCGCTGGTGCTTGCGGGCTTCGTTGCCGCCCATCGCCGCTTGTTGCCCCTGGAGTCCATTGGCGGACTCAATACCTTCGTGCTGTATTTCGCGTTGCCCTGCATGCTGTATCGCTTCGGTGCCAGCATGCCGGTGGCCAGGCTGTTCGATCCGGCCGTGGTGGCGGTGTGGCTGCCCTGCGCGCTGCTGATGGTGGCAGCCACGATCCGCTGGAGCCTGAACGAGCGCATTGGCTGGAACGATGCCTCCTTCGGCGCGCTGGTGGCGGCCTTCCCCAACACCGGTTTCATGGGGGTGCCGCTGCTTGTCGCCCTGCTCGGTCCGGGCGCGGCGGGGCCCGCGATTGCCACCCTGCTGGTGGACCTGGTGATCACCAGCTCCCTATGCATCGCCTTGTCCCGCCTCGATGGCGCAGGCCATGGCGGTGCGGCCGCCGCTGCTGCGGCCCGCAAGGCGCTTCAGGGCGTGGCCCTCAATCCCATGCCCTGGGCCATCCTGCTGGGGGGGCTGTCCTCGGCCCTGGGTCTGGAGCCAGTCAAGCCGCTGGCGGCCACCATCGGCCTGCTGGGGGATGCCGCCTCGCCCGTGGCCCTGTTCACCATCGGCGCGGTGCTGGCCCGATCGCAGCACGTGGCCGCCCAGAGCCGCACGGCCCTGCCCGCCAGCGATTACCTGCCGGTGGCTCTCGCCAAGCTGCTGGTTCACCCCCTGCTGGTGATGGCGGCTGGATCCGGGGCCGTGGCCCTGGGCCTGCCGTTGTCCCCCTCGGCCCTGACCGTGCTGGTGCTGGTGGCCGCCCTGCCCAGCGCCAGCAACGTTTCCCTGCTAGCCGAGCGCTTTTCGGCCGACACCGGCCGCATCGCCCGGATCATCCTGGTCACCACCGCAGCCGCCTTTTTCACGTTTTCGGGGGTGGTCGCCCTGGTGGCTTGAGCCGGGTCGGGCGGCCTGCAAGGGGCACAGGGCCTACAATAGAGGGCTTCGGGCAGTCCGGCGCCTCCGGTGCCGGCCGTCCCCCGCAGATCCTCGCGTCCGCCCCTGATGGCATTCGGCGGCAAGGGTTTGCAAGTCTGCGTTGCAAAGGTTGCTGATGGCCAAGGAAGAACTGATTGAAATGCGCGGCCGCGTGGCCGAGGTCCTGCCGGATTCGCGCTACCGCGTGATCCTCGAGAACGGGCACGAGCTGATCGCCTACAGCGGCGGCAAGATGCGCAAGAACCACATCCGCATCATCGCGGGTGACGATGTCACGCTGGAACTGTCGCCCTACGACCTGAACAAGGGCCGCATCATGTTCCGCCACCTGCCGGATCGCGCCGCGCGCCCGAACCCTGCGCCCAGCTACGGCGGCAACCGCCGCTGACCCCTGCGTCTCCGGTCCGGGCGAGCCCCGGCCTGACGGCGCTCCCCGTGCCCTGGCCCGCTGCAAGCGGGCCTCGTGCTTTCAGGGGCTGCGGAAGATGAAGTACACGGCCCCGACCAGGCACAGCGCCGCCCACAGGTAATCGAGCTTCAGGGGCTCCTTCAGGTACCACACCGCGAAGGGCACGAACACGGCGAGCGTGATCACTTCCTGCAGGATCTTCAGCTGCCCCACCGAAAAGCCCGCCTGCTGGTGTCCGATGCGGTTGGCAGGCACCTGCAGCAGGTATTCCGCCAGCGCGATGCCCCAGCTCACGAGGGCTGCGATGTACCACGGGGCGGTGGCCAGGTTCTTCAAGTGCCCGTACCAGGCCAGCGTCATGAAGACGTTGGAGGCCATGAGCAGGGCGATGGTCTGGTGGGTGGCGGACATGTCGGGACCGGAGAATACCTGCCCGCGCGAGAAGGCCGCACAATGGCCGCATGACCGCATCCCGTGTCGCCCTGATCGGCGCCCCTACCGATGTCGGTGCAGGCGTGCGTGGTACGGGCATGGGGCCGGAGGCGCTGCGCGTCGCGGGCCTGGATGCGGCCCTGGCGTCATGCGGGCGTGAAGTGGCCGATACCGGGGACCTGGCCGGTCCGTCGTGGCCGCGCGCTGCGCCGCAGGCAGGCAGGCTGCGTCACCTGGCCGAGGTCGTGGCATGGAACCGGGCGGTCTTCGATGCCGTCGGCCAGGCCCTGGGGCGCGGTGACCTGCCCCTGCTGATGGGGGGTGACCACGCCCTGGCCATCGGCTCCCTCAGCGCGGTCGCCCGCCATTGCCGGGAGCGGGGCAAGCGCCTGCGCGTGCTCTGGCTCGACGCCCATGCCGATGTCAATGACGAAGCCACCAGCCCCAGCGGCAACCTGCATGGCATGCCGGTGGCCTGCCTGCTCGGTCACGGCCCGGCGCCGCTGGTGGGGTGGAGCGGGCAGACTCAGGCCCTGGGGCCTGCCGACATCGCCTTGCTTGGCATTCGCAGCGTCGACGCGCTGGAGCGCGCGGCCATCGCCCGCCTGGGCCTGCAGGTCTTCGACATGCGCCACATCGACGAACACGGCATGCGTCATACGATGACCGAGGCCCTGCAGGACGTGGACCAGGACACCCACCTGCACGTGAGCTTCGACCTCGACTGCCTGGACCCGTCCGACGCGCCGGGCGTGGGCACCGGCGTGCCCGGCGGTCCGACCTACCGCGAGATGCAACTTTGCATGGAGATGGTCGCTGACACCGGCCGTCTCGCGTCCCTGGACGTGATGGAGCTCAATCCCGCGCTGGACGTGCGCAATCAGACAGCGGCCCTCGCCGTGGATCTCGTGCGCAGCCTGTTTGGCGCCTCGACGCTGGTGCGTTGACGCCGCCGCGGCCTTCAGGGGCCGCTGTCGTCCTCGGTGGCGTCGGGGTTGTCGTCCAGGTCGGTGAACTCCTCGTCGAGAGACCCGGCGTCGGGGCCACCCTCGCCAGAGCCATCGTCAGGGCCGAGGCGGACCACCCGATCGGGCAGGATGTCACCGCCCTCCTTGCCGTCAATGCCTGTCACCACGCCGCGCTCGCCGGTGCCAGTGGAGTCGCTGTCGCCATGAAGTTCCTCGGTGCCCAGCGCGTCGCTGCCGCTGTCGGAGTTATCACTGGGACCGAGCAGGTCGCTGCTGCGGCCGCTGGGTTGTGCGGGCGCCGTGTCGGCCCCCACGATGCTGCTGTATGCCATGGCCTGTCTTCCTTCCGGCAGGAGGGTGCGCGCCACGCGTGCCGCCTGCGGTCGGACAGCGGCGGCAGGCGGTGTCCGACAGGGCGCTGACCCGCCCCGATGCTGCGGGTCGTGCCGGGCACGCCCCTTGCCGCAGGCGTTGACGTGACCCGACTTCACTTCCACTTCGAAAGGTCTCCCATGGCTCAATCCGACACGTCCGCGAGCACTTCCCTGCGTCCCGCGCCCCCTGTGAGGCTCAACGTCCTCGACTGGGTGTCCCTGGTCCTCATGGTCATTGGCGGCATCAACTGGGGTCTGGTGGGCGCCCTGGGGCTGGACCTCGTGGCGGCCGTCCTGGGTTCCGGCTCGACGGCGTCTCGCATCGTCTACATGCTGGTGGGGGCGGCCGCCCTGTATGGCGTGATCCTGATGGCGCGCCTGGGTCGCAGCGCGGCGCGCTGAGGGCCTGTCCGCGGCTGCGCGGTAGCATGGCGGCATCGCAGTCCCCCAACCCGCCATGACCTACCTGCTTGCCCTGGACCAGGGCACCTCCAGCTCGCGCAGCATCGTGTTCGACACCCGGGGCCGCATCGTGGCCGTGGCACAGCGGGAGCTGCCGCAAAGCTATCCGCAACCGGGCTGGGTCGAGCACGACCCCATGGCGATCTGGGAGGGCCAACTGGCCACGGCGCGTGAGGCTCTGGCCCAGGCGGGTCTGCGCGCCAGCGACATCCGCGCGCTGGGCATCACCAACCAGCGCGAGACGGCGGTGGTGTGGCACCGAGCCACCGGCCGTCCCATCCACCCCGCTATCGTCTGGCAGGACCGGCGCACCGAACCCCTGTGCGCCCAGTTGCGTCAGGGCGGCTGGGAGGCGCGTATCCGTGAGCGCACAGGGCTGGTGATCGACGCGTATTTTTCCGCGACCAAGATTGCCTGGCTGCTGCAGAACGTGCCCGGCGCCCGCGAGCAGGCCCGCCGTGGCGAGCTGGCCTTCGGCACCGTGGACAGCTGGCTGCTGTGGCAGCTCACGGGCGGCGCGGTGCACGCCACCGACGTGAGCAATGCCTCGCGCACCTTGCTGTTCGATGTCAGGCGCCATGCCTGGGACGAAGAACTGCTGGGGCTGATGGACATCCCGCTGTCGATGATGCCCGCCGTGCGCCCCTCCAGTGCCGACTTCGGCACGACGGCAGGCGACCTCCTGGGCGGCCCGATCCGGGTGGGTGGCATCGCCGGCGACCAGCAAAGCGCGCTGTTCGGGCAGGCCTGCTTCGAGGCGGGCATGGCCAAGAACACCTATGGCACGGGCTGCTTCATGTTGATGCACACCGGGGCGCAGTTCCAGTCTTCGGTCAACGGCCTGATCACCACCCGCACCGCCCAGGCGGGAGACGCCCCGGGGTACGCGCTGGAGGGCAGCGTGTTCGTCGGCGGCGCCGTGGTGCAGTGGCTGCGTGACGGCCTGCAGGCGATCCGCAGCAGCTCGGAGGTGGAGGCCCTGGCCGCCAGCGTTCCCGATGCGGGCGGCGTATCGCTGGTGCCGGCGTTTACCGGTCTGGGCGCGCCCTATTGGCAGCCCGATGCGCGCGGCACGATCACCGGCCTGACCCGGGGGTCCACGCGGGCCCATATCGCGCGTGCCGCGCTCGAGAGCATTGCCTGCCAGAGCGCGGCCCTGCTGCAGGCCATGAGCCGCGACGCACAGGCTGCCGGTGGCGCCCCGCTGGCGCAATTGCGCGTGGACGGGGGAGCGAGCGTCAACAACCTGTTGATGCAGTTCCAGGCCGATCTGCTCGGGATTCCAGTGGTGCGGCCGGCGGTCACCGAGACCACGGCGCTGGGCGCCGCCTGGCTCGCGGGGCTCTCCGCGGGTGTCTACGGCGGGCTGTCTGACCTTGCCGCCTTGTGGCGCGCCGAACGCACCTTCGAGCCGGCCTGGGACCGCGCCCGCGCGCAGGAGCGCATGGCGCAGTGGGAGCGTGCCGTGCGCCAGGCGACCGCCACCTGACGTCCTCGGGCGCCGCCTGCGACGCCCCTCAGGTGCCGGGTTTCGCCGCGCGCTTGCCGAAGATCGCCGAGCCGACCCGCACCATCGTGCTGCCTGCGGCGATGGCTGCCTCGAGGTCGTCCGTCATGCCCATGGACAGCGTGTCCAGCGCGATCCCCTGCGCGCGCAGCTGCTCGAAGAGCGCGCGGGCGCGCTCGTGCAATGCGCGCTGCGATTCGAAGCCGGTTACGGGTTCCGGAATCGTCATCAGCCCGCGCAGGGTCAGACCGGGCAGCTGCGACACCTCCTGGGCGAGTGCCAGGGCGTCCTGGGGCATCACGCCGGACTTGTTGGCGCCGCCATCGATGTTCACCTGGATGCAGACGTTCAAGGGAGCGCGTCTGGCCGGCCGCTGCTGCGACAGGCGTTGGGCGATCTTCAGGCGGTCCACCGTATGGGCCCAGTCGAAGTGTTCGGCGACCAGCCGCGACTTGTTGCTCTGGATCGGCCCGATGCAATGCCACTCCAGATCGCCTGCCCCCGTATCTCCGGCCAGAGCCGCCATCTTGTCGACCGCCTCCTGCAGGTAGTTCTCGCCGAAGGCCTGCTGCCCGCAGGCCATGGCCTCACGCACCGCCGCCGGCCCGAAGGTCTTGGAGACGGCCAGCAGCTTCACCCCGGACGCATCGCGTCCTGCGGCCTGGCACGCCGCCGCGATGCGGGCGCGAACCTGCTCCAGATTGAATGAAATAGTATTCATAATGGCCGGCCGCACCGGCGAACTCCTGCTCCTGTCTCCATGAACATCCACCAGCTCCTGGCCTTCAGCGTCAAGAACAAGGCCTCCGACCTGCACCTCTCGGCGGGTCTGCCTCCCCTGCTGCGTGTACACGGCCAGATGTGCCGCCTCAACACCGAGCCGCTGGCGCATGCGCAGGTCGGTGCCATGCTGGCCGACATCATGACCGAGACCCAGCGGCGGCACTACGAGGAGGCGCTCGAGTGCGATTTTTCCATCGAGGTCCCTGGCCTGTCGCGGTTTCGCGTCAACGCATTCAACCAGAGCCGCGGCGCCGCTGCGGTGTTGCGGTCCATTCCCTCGCGGGTGTTGAGCCTGCAGGAGCTGGGCGCGCCGCCGATCTTCGCCGAGTTCGCGCTGCGCCCGCGAGGCCTCGTGCTGGTCACCGGCCCGACGGGTTCGGGCAAGTCCACCACCCTGGCCGCCATGGTCCATCACCTGAACGAGACCGAGGCTGGCCACATCCTCACCGTCGAAGACCCGATCGAATTCGTGCACGAGTCCCGCAAGTGCCTGGTGAACCAGCGGGAGGTCGGGCCGATGACGCGCTCCTTCGCCGCGGCCCTGCGCGCGGCGCTGCGCGAGGACCCGGATGCCATCCTCGTGGGTGAAATGCGCGATCCCGAAACCATCCGCCTGGCCCTGACGGCCGCCGAGACCGGCCACCTGGTGTTCGGCACGCTGCACACCGCCAGTGCCGCCAAGACCATCGATCGGATCATCGATGTCTTTCCCGCCGAGGAAAAGGACATGGTGCGCGCCATGCTCTCGGAGTCCCTGCAGGCAGTGATCGCCCAGACCCTGTGCCGCCAGGCCGATGGCGCGGGCCGCGTCGCGGCCCACGAAATCATGGTGTCCACATCGGCCATCCGCAACCTGATCCGCGAGAACAAGGTGGCCCAGATGTATTCCGTCATCCAGAGCGGCGCCGCAGTCGGCATGCAGACGCTGGACCAGTCCCTGGCCGACCTGGTGCGCCGGCGCCTGATCTCCCCGGCCGAGGCCCGGTCCCGGGCCAGGCACCCCGAGAACTTTGCGGGCTGATCGGGATACCCGAGCGCGGCGCTGTCCCGGCAGGAGACCCAGGGGCAGAATCCGGCGCCATCGATTAAGGTTCGCCCATGAGTACTACCAACCCCAAAACCTACGACGCCGTCGCGCCCCGCAAGGTGGCCTTCCTGGGCCTGGGCGTCATGGGCCTGCCCATGGCGGGCCACCTCGCCCTGGCCGGTCACGACGTGACGGTCTACAACCGCAGCGCCGCCAAGGCGCAGGCCTGGGTGGCCGAGTTCAAGGGCCGCTCGGCCGCCACGCCGCGCGAGGCGGCCGCGGGTTGCGACATCGTGTTCTGCTGCGTCGGCAATGACGATGACCTGAGGTCGGTCGTCCTGGGCGCCGATGGCGCCCTGGCCGGCATGAAGCCCGGCGCGATCTTCGTGGACCACACCACCGCCTCGGCGGATGTCGCACGGGAGCTGTATGCCCAGGCCAAGGCCCAGGGCCTGGCCTTTGTCGACGCGCCGGTGTCAGGCGGCCAGGCGGGTGCGCAAAATGGCCTGCTCACGGTCATGTGCGGGGGCGACGCCGCTGCATTCGACGTCGTGCGTCCGGTCGCCATGGCGTTCTCGCGGGCCTTCACCCTCCTGGGTCCCAGCGGCGCCGGCCAGCTGGCCAAGATGGTCAACCAGATCTGCATCGCGGGCCTGGTACAGGGCCTGTCGGAGGCCATCGCCTTTGGTCAGAAGGCAGGTCTGGACATGAACCAGGTCCTGGAGGTGATCGGCAAGGGCGCGGCCCAGAGCTGGCAGATGGACAACCGCGGCAAGACCATGATCCAGGACAAGTTCGACTTCGGCTTCGCCGTCGACTGGATGCGCAAGGACCTGGGTCTGGTGCTGGACGAGGCCAAGCGCAATGGCGCCCGCCTGCCCGTGACGGCGCTGGTCGATCAGTTCTATGCCGATGTCCAGGGCATGGGCGGCAACCGCTGGGACACCTCCAGCCTGATCAAGCGCTTGCGCTGACTCGGCGCTGCCCGGCACAAAAATGCCCGCGTCTGCGGGCATTTCTTGTTCTGGAGCAGGGCTTACTTCGCTGCGCTGGCGGGCCGCAGGGGCTGCAGCGGCGGCGCCGCGTTCGGGGCCGCGCCGCCGGCTGCAGCCGCCTTCGGGGCAATGCGGGCGAGTTCTTCCTCGCTGATGATCTCGAAGGCGCGTACCACCCGGGTCACCCCGCTGATCTGGCGCACCAGTGCGGTGGCCCGGTCGGACTCGCGCTGGGTGACGCGGCCCATGAGGTAGACCGTGCTGCGCTCGGTCACCACCTTGAAAGCGGTCGAGGTCAGGTCCTTGGCGTCGACGAATGTGGCCTTGACCTTGCCGGTGATGTAGGCGTCGGTCGCGCGCTGCGTCAGGCTGCTGGTGCTCATGACGCCCAGTTCGTTGATCACGCTGCGAACGTTATCCACCTTGGCCACGGTCTGTTCGGCCAGTTGCTTGGCGGCGGCATCCGGCACCTCGCCGGTCAGGAGCACCTGGCGGTTGTAGCTGGTCACGTTGATATGCGCCAGGCTGCCGAAAACCTCGCCGAGGCGGCTGTTGGCGCGCAGCTCGATGGATTCGTCTTCCAGCTGCGAGCCCGAGGTGCGGCGGTCCACCGCCACCATCGTGCCGACGGCGGCGCCGCCCAGGATCAGGGGCGCGCAGCCAGACAGGGTGGCGGCCAGCAAGGCGGCCACCAGCGTGGGACGGGCAAGGCGTTGCATGAGGGTCATGTCGAGGTCTCCTGTTCCTGGTCTCCGAGCAATTGGGCATCCACCCCGTCGCACAGGCAGTGCAGCACGAGGAGATGGACTTCGTGGATGCGTGGTGCGCGGTCATGCGGCACGCAGATGTTCACGTCGGTTTCGCGCAGCGCCTGGGCCAGCCGCCCGCCGCCATGGCCGGTCAGGGCGACCACCGACATCTCGCGCTCGTGGGCGGCTTCGACGGCGGCCAGCACGTTGGCGCACTGGCCATCCACCGACAGGGCCAGCAGCACGTCACCAGCCTGACCCAGGGCGCGCACCTGGCGCGCAAAGACCTGCTCGAAGGCCTGGTGGGTGCCCACGCCCGTGAGCAAGGCCGTGTCGGCGCTCAGGGCCACGGCCCCGAGCTCGGGCCGCTCGCGTTCGAAGCGGCCGACGAACTTGGCGGAGAAATTCAGGGCATCGGCCGCCGAACCGCCATTCCCGCAGGTCAAGACCTTGCCTCCGCTGGTCATGCAGGCAAGCACCGCCTGGATGGCATCGGCAACCGGCTTGGTCAAGGACTGAGCGGCCTGGTACTTCAGGTCAGCGCTGTCGATGAAATGCTGTTGGATCCGTTGTTCGAGCATCTGTGAGGATCATAACCCCCGCCTGCAATCAGGCCGCGTCGAAGGCGGCCTTCAACCATACGATGCGCGTGCCTTCGACGGCCACGACATCGAAGCGGCACGGGGGCGCAGCGGGCAGTCGCATCAGGTAGTGGCGTGCGGCAAAGACGATGCGCCGCTGCTTGGCCGCGCCGACGCTGGCGGCAGCCCCGCCAAAGCGTCCGTTGGTGCGCTGGCGTACCTCGGCGAAGACCAGGGTGCCGTCGCAGTCACGCAGGACCAGGTCGATCTCGCCGCCGCCGCGCCCTGGCGTCCGATAATTGCGCTGCACGAGCCGCAGGCCTGCGGCCACCAGGTGGTCCAGGGCGAGCGCCTCGGCCGCGTCCCCTGCCTGCTTCGTCGTGGTGGCCCGTTTCGCCAGGAGTTTCATGACCGCTTCGTTCGCCTCCGCCCTGAAAGCCGCCCGTGAGGCAGCCGGCTCGCAACATTACCCGCAGGGAGCACTCTATGTCGTGGCCACGCCGATTGGCAACCTGTGCGACATCAGCCTGCGTGCGCTGCATCTGCTCGAGCAGGTGGACGCGATCGCCTGCGAGGACACGCGTCACACCCATTCCCTCCTGCGCGCCCTGGGGATCGATCGGCCCGGCGCAGGCCTGATCGCCGTCCACCAGCACAACGAGGCGGAGGCCGCTCAGCAGGTCCTGCGCCGCCTGCAAGCGGGCGAGCGGGTGGCCTATGCCAGCGACGCGGGTACGCCCGCGATCAGCGACCCGGGCGCGCGCCTGGTCGCGGCGGTACAGGCTGCCGGCCATCGGGTGATTCCCTTGCCCGGGGCCAGCAGCGTCACGGCCGTCCTCAGTGTCGCGGGCGCATGGAGCGACGCGCCAGGCTTCGTCTTCGGGGGCTTCCTGCCTGCGCGCGCCGGCGAGCGGACGGCGGCGGTGCAGGCGCTGGCGCAGGAGGCACGTGCCATCGTGCTGCTGGAGGCGCCGCATCGCATCGCCGACCTGGCGCTGGCCCTGGGGGTGCTGGGGGAGCGGCGGGTGACGATCGGGCGCGAGCTGACCAAGCAGTTCGAGCAAGTCCAGACCCTGGCCTGTCGGGATCTCGTGGACTGGCTCGCTGCCGACGCCGCGCGCAGCCGGGGCGAGTTCGCCCTGGTGCTTCATCCGCAGCCTGCCCCTGAAGGCGGTGATGACGGCATGGCGCTGCTGAAGTTGCTGCTGCCCGAATTGCCGGTGAAGACCGCCGTACGGATCGCGGCACAAGCCAGTGGCGCGCCGCGCAATGCCCTCTACGAAGCCGCCTTGCGCCTGCGCCAAGCGGAGGGCGTACCACCCGGCGACGAAGCCGGCTAGCCGCGACTCACACCGCCAGCGGGTCCACGTCCACCGCCCAGCGCAGCAAGCCGGGTTCGCGCAAGCCGTGCAGGGTGTCCTGCCACGCCAGGAGGAAGCGTTGCAAGGCTGGCCGTGATGAACTTTCCACCAGGATTTGTGCGCGCTCCACGTTGGCGATGCGTTGCACGGTCATGGGCACGGCGGCATAGATCACCACCATCCCGGTCGGGTCGAGTCCCGACGCCGCGTCGCGGGCGGCGTTGAGGAAGGCCTGCGCCGCCTCCTGCGTCCGGGCCTCGGCGCGCACCAGCGCCTGGAAGGCGAAGGGGGGCATGCCAGCCTGCTGGCGCTCGGCCAGTTGCGCGGCGGCGAAGGCGGGGTAGTCGTGCCGGCGCAAGGCCGCGAACAGCGGGTGTGCGGGGTTCCAGGTCTGCACCCACATCTCGCTGTGGCCTGCATGTGCCGCATCCCGGCCGGCACGGCCTGCCGCCTGCATCAGCAGGGCGAACAGGCGCTCGGGTGCCCGAAAGTCGCTGGAAAAGAGTGCGGTGTCCGGGTTGATCGCCGCCACCAGGGTGATGCGCCTGAAATCGTGACCCTTGGTGACCATCTGTGTGCCCACCAGCACGTCGACATCGCCCGCGTGGACCTGGGCCAGCTGCGCCTCCAGGGCGCCCTTGCCGCGTGTGGAGTCGGCGTCCATGCGGGCCACCCGCACGGGCCGCGCGGGGGCTGCGCCGTCGCCGGGGCGCTCGGCCTGCGCGAGCAGGGCTGCGATCTGCTCCTCGAGCTGCTCGGTCCCGCGCCCCATCGGCGCGATGTCCACGTTGCCGCAGGCCGGGCAGGCACGGGGCACGCGCTCGGTCCAGCCGCAGTGGTGGCACCGCAGGGTCCGGTCGATCTTGTGAAAGACGCGAAAGGCACTGCAATGCGGGCAATCGCTTTTCCAGTCGCAGGCGGTGCACGCCAGCACCGGCGCGTACCCGCGGCGATTGAGAAACAGCAGCGACTGCTCGCCCCGCGCGATGCGCGCGTGGATTGCCTCGAGCAGGGCGGGTGCCAGCAGGGTACGTCTGGGCTGAAGGTTCATGTCCACCAGCCGGACCTGGGGTAGCGCGCCGGCCCCCACGCGCGCCGGCATCACGAGCCGCTGGTAGCGGCCTGTCTCGCTGGCCTGCCAGCTTTCCAGGGACGGAGTGGCCGACCCGAGCAGCACCTGCGCGCCCTCCAGCCTCGCGCGCAACACGGCCAGGTCGCGCGCGGAGTAGCGCGCGCCTTCCTGCTGCTTGTAGCTGGGATCGTGTTCCTCATCGACCACGATCAGCCGCAGCCCCGGCATCGAGGCGAATACCGCCATGCGGGTGCCCAGGACGATGCGCGCCGCCCCCGAATGCGCCGCCAGCCAGCTGCGCAGGCGTTGCGCCGGCGTCAGACCACTGTGCATCGCGACCACCTCGTCTTTGCCGAAACGCTCGACGAAACGCGCCATCAGCTGCGGGGTGAGGTTGATCTCGGGCACCATGACCAGCGCCTGTGCCTGGGGACTTGCCTCCAGCACGCGCTGCACTGCCTGCAGGTAGACCTCGGTCTTGCCGCTGCCCGTCGCGCCAAAGAGCAGGAAAGGCCCCGGCGCCGAGGCCATCTCCGCCAGAGCCTGCGTCTGCTGCGGGGTCAGTTCGGGCGCGCTGCTGCGGGTCGCGTCGCTCGGCTGCCCGGTCGGCTGGCGTTTGAGCCGCCGTGCCAGTTGGGTGGTGTCCAGGTCACGCAGTTGTGGCGGCAGCGCGGCCAGTGCGACCTCGCCCACGCCGCGCTGGTAGTACGAGGCGGCAAAGCCCACCAGCTGGCGCCATGCACTGGACAGGGGCGCCAGGCCCAGCACCGCGCCGACCGGTTTTTCGCTGATCTGCGCCGACAGGTCGCTGGAGGGCGCCGGCTCCCACACCACGCCCAGCACCTCGCGCTTGCCCAAGGGCACGCGCAGCAGGGTGCCCGGTGCGAGCACAGACTCACTTCGGTAGCTCAGGGGCCCACGCAGCCCGCTGTGCGCAGGGGTGGCGACCACGACGGGCAGGCTGTGAGGCATGGGCTGGGTCAGCTTAGCGGCCGTTTCTCAGGCGTTTCGCAGATGTCGCGCTTAAGTCCTTGAATCCAAAGCCTTTTGTCACCCATCCAGAATTTCTGTGGATAACTTTGTTGATAGCCGGCGCCGGACCCGCTGCAGCCCTCGAAAAATCAAGGCTCCCGCTGGGGTGCCTCCAAAATCGGCAGAAAACGAAACCTATATGAATCAATGACTTAGACGCGCCGCCAGCGGCGCAACCCGTGAGGCCGGCACAGGAACTTTTTCTCGCGCCGCAACACGGTTTTTGTGCATAAGTCAAGGCCGCAGGTGTCGGTTTTTGTCAGAAGTCGAGCTAGGGAAGCTCCGGAAGACGAAGGTTTTCCTCAGCGCTTGACAGCCTGACGCAGAGCCCGCGAGTGTCCGTGCACGGTCTCGACCAGCGCGCTCACATGCTCGGGCGGCGTGTGCTGGCTGATGCCGTGGCCCAGGTTGAAGATGTGGGTGGGGCCCTGTCCCTCGCCCTGGTGCGGCGTGCCGAAGCTGTCCAGAACGCGTCGCGCCTGCTCGCTCACCTGCTCGGGCGAAGCAAACAGCACGTTCGGATCCAGGTTGCCCTGGAGGGCCTTGCTCGAGCCCACCAGCGCGCGCGCGCGCCCGAGGTGGGCGGTCCAGTCCAGGCCCAGGACCTCACAGTCCAGTCGGCCCATCTCGTCCAGCCACATCCCACCGCCCTTGGTGAAGACGATGCGGGGAATGACCGCGCCCTCGTGGGTGCGTTTGAGCTGCGCCAGCACACGGGCGGTGTAGGCCAGGCTGAACTCCTGGAAGCAGCCGTCGGCCATCACGCCGCCCCAGCTGTCGAAGACCATCACCGCCTGCGCGCCTGCCTCGATCTGGGCATTCAGGTAGGCGGCCACCGCGTCGGCGTTGACCTCGAGGATGCGGTGCATCAGGTCGGGGCGGCTGTACATCAGCGTCTTGACCAGCCGGTAATCGTCCGAGCCCGCACCTTCGACCATGTAGCAGGCGAGTGTCCAGGGGCTGCCCGAGAAGCCGATGAGGGGCACGCGCCCGTTGAGGGCCTTGCGGATGGAGGTGACCGCATCGAACACGTAGCGCAGCTTGTCCATGTCCGGCACGGCCAGGGCGCGGACCGCGGCTTCGTCGCGCACCACCTTCTCGAACTTGGGCCCTTCGCCCAGCGCGAAACTCAGGCCCAGCCCCATGGCGTCGGGCACGGTGAGGATGTCCGAGAACAGGATGGCCGCATCCAGCGCATAGCGGTCCAGGGGCTGCAGGGTCACCTCGGTGGCGTAGTCCACGTTCGTGGCCAGGCCCATGAAGCTACCGGCCTTGGCGCGGGTGGCCCGGTACTCGGGCAGGTAGCGGCCCGCCTGGCGCATCAGCCACAGCGGGGTGTAGTCGGTGGCCTGGCGCAGGCAGGCGCGCAGGAAGCGGTCGTTCTGGAGGGGTGCAAAGCTCATGGCGCCATTGTGGCAGGGCGCAGATGCCGCCTTGGCGACAGCCAGGCACGGGGCTTGCCCCGTGCCGTCCAGCCACACGGCGCGCTTGAAATTCCTTAAGCTGCCCGGCCGGCTCGCAAGGAGATGGCCTTGGACTTCGCCTACCCGCGTCCCCAGTTGCAGCGCGCCCAGTGGACCTCGCTCAATGGACCCTGGCGCTTTTGCTACGACGACCGCTGCGCATGGCAGGACCCTGCCGCGGTTGCGGACTGGCCCCTGGAAATCCGCGTGCCCTATCCGCCCGAGTCGAACGCCAGCGGCATCGGCGACGCAGGTTTCCACCGTGCCTGCTGGTACCAGCGCGACGTCGACCTGGCGCCCGGCGACGACCGCGTCTTCCTGCGCTTCGGAGCGGTCGACTATGCCGCGCGGGTCTGGGTCAACGGACGGCTGGCCATGACGCACGAGGGGGGGCACACGCCCTTCGCCGCGGACATCACGCAGCTGCTCGATCCGGGCGGGCGCCAGGTCGTGACGGTACGGGCCGAGGACGACCCGCAGGAGTTGACCAAGCCGCGCGGCAAGCAGGACTGGCACCTCGAGCCCCATGCCCTGTGGTACCCGCGCACCACCGGCATCTGGCAGACGGTGTGGGTCGAACGGGTGCCGCGCACCTATGTCGACAAGATCCGCTGGACGCCGCGGGTGGAGGGCTTTGCCATCGGATTCGAAGCGCGCGTCGCCGGCGATCCGATGCCCGACCTGGCCATCGAGCTGTGCCTGTCCCTGGACGGCCGCGACCTCGCGCGTGACCGCTACCGGGTGGTGGAGGGCGAGGTGGACCGCTTCATCGTGCTGTCCGATCCCGGCATCGACGATTTCCGCAACGAACTTCTGTGGAGTCCCGAGCGGCCCACGTTGATCGACGCGCAGGTGCGCCTGATCAGCGGCGAGCGTGTGGTGGACGAATTCCGCTCCTACACCGCGCTGCGATCGGTCAATACCTTGCGTGACCGCTTCATGCTCAATGGCCGGCCCTACGTGCTGCGCATGGTCCTGGACCAGGGCTACTGGCCCGACACGCTGCTCGCTCCTCCGGACGACGAGGCGCTGCGGCGCGACGTGGAGCTGGCCAAGGAGATGGGCTTCAACGGCGTGCGCAAGCACCAGAAGATCGAGGACCCGCGCTATCTCTATTGGGCCGACCGTCTGGGGCTGATGGTGTTCGAGGAAATGCCCTCGGCCTACCGCTTCACCCGCACCGCCATCAAGCGCACCATCCGCGAATGGACGGAGGCGATCGATCGCGACTACAGCCACCCCTGTGTCATCGTGTGGGTGCCATTCAATGAATCCTGGGGTGTGCCCGAACTCACCTCGGTGCAAAGCCACCGCCACGCCGTCGAGGCGATGTACCACCTCACGCGCACTCTGGACAGCACCCGGCCGGTGATCGGCAACGACGGGTGGGAGTCCAGTGCCACCGACATCATCGGCATCCATGACTACGACGCCAACACCGAGCACATACGCCAGCGCTATGGCGCGGAGATCGAGCCCGAGCAGCTCTTTGACCGGCGGCGCCCGGGTGGGCGCATCCTCACGCTGGACGGCTATCCGCACCGCGGGCAACCGATCATGCTCAGTGAATTCGGCGGCATCGCCTTTCGCCCCAGCGTCCGTGCCGGCGCGCCGGCGACCTGGGGCTACACCCAGGCCGAGACCGAGGAGGAGTTCGCGCAGTTGTATGAGGCGCTGCTGCACACGGTGATCCACACCGCGCTGTTCAGCGGCTTTTGCTACACCCAGTTCGCCGACACCTTCCAGGAAGCCAACGGCCTTCTCACGGCCGACCGTCAACCCAAGATCCCGATCTCGCGGATCCGGGCCGCCACGCGCCGCTCGCGCACCTACATCCCCGCGGGCGTGTGATGCACCGGCTTGCCCTGACCAAGCCCGATGGACGCCACCTCACGCTGTACAGCCGGCGGCCCATCGATCCGGCGCTGCGCGCGCCCAGCCCCTTCCGCGCCCCTCTGGACGCGGCGCCGCACCTGCGCTGGCACCCGCTGCGCGGGGAATGGGTCACCTATGCGGCCTACCGCCAGGGCCGTACCTACCTGCCACCGCCCCAGTACAACCCGCTGGCACCGACCACCGACCTGGATCATCCGACCGAGGTGCCGGCGGGAGACTGGGACATCGCGGTGTTCGACAACCGCTTCCCTTCACTGGCCGATCCGCCAGCGGGCGCGCCGCCCGCGCCCGCCGCCGTGGTTCCCACACAGCCCGCGTTCGGGCATTGCGAGGTGGTCGTGTTCACGCAGGACCCTGGGGCCTCGCTCGCGGCCCTGGCGACGGACCATGTCGCGCTCCTGCTGGAGGTATGGGCCGAGCGCACGCGTCTGCTCGGCGCGCACGTGAACGTGCAGTACGTGCTGCCCTTCGAAAACCGGGGGGCGGAAGTCGGCGTCACCTTGCACCATCCGCACGGCCAGATCTACGCCTACCCGGTGGTGCCGCCGGTCCCCGCGCGCATGCGGCAGGTGGCGGCGGACTACCACGCGCGCGCGGGGCAGGGGCCCTTGTCGGCACTGATCGCCGGCGAGCGCCGTGACGCGAGACGCCTCCTGCACGAGGGGCCCCATGCCGTGGCCTTCGTGCCGGTGTGCGCGCGCTATCCCTATGAGGTCTGGGTGGCCCCCATCCGCCCTGTGGACAGCCTGTCGGACCTGCAGCCCGCTGAACGGGACGACCTCGCGCTCGCCCTGCGCACCGTGCTGCGAAAGTACGACGCCCTGTGGCAGCGGCCGTTCCCCTACCTCATGGTCTGGTACCCGGCGGCCTGCGATGGACAGCCCTCGCCCGGCTGGCACCTGCATGCCCAGCTCCTGCCGCCTTATCGAACGCACGACCGGCTCAAGTTCCTGGCTGGCACCGAGATCGGTGCAGGTTTCTTCGCGATGGACGCCCTGCCCGAGGACAAGGCGCGCGAGCTGCAGCAGGCCGGGGGCACGCCATGACCTCAGCGCGGGGCTTTCAGGCCGTCTTCGGCCAGCCCCCCGAGGCCGAGGCCAGCGCGCCGGGCCGGGTCAACCTCCTGGGCGAGCACACGGACTACAACGAAGGCTTCGTGCTGCCCATCGCGATCCCGCAGCAAACGCACGTCGGCATGCGCCGCAACGGCCAGGGTGCGTTCCGCTTGCACGCGCAGGCGATGGACCAGACCGTGGCCTTCACGCTGGACGCGCCACCGGCTGCCCACTTCGCGTGCTACGTCTACGGCTGCCTGGTCGAGACGGCCCGCGAGGGGGTTGCCCTGGAGCCGCTGGATATCCATGTGGCGTCCGATGTGCCGATGGGGGTGGGCCTGTCCTCGAGCGCAGCGCTCGAGGTGGCGACGCTGCGTTGCCTGCGCACGTTGCTGGACCTGCCGCTGGATGATGTGCAGATCGCGCACCTGGGACAGCGCGCCGAGGTGCGTCATGCCGGCGTGCGCTGCGGCCTCCTGGACCAGATGGCCTCGAGCCTGGCGGGCACCACCCGCGCCTTGCTGATGGACACCCGCAGCCTGGCGCGGCGCGAGGTGCCGCTGCCGGCCGGCAGCGCCCTCCTGGTGGTCGACTCGGGCGAACCGCGGTCCCTGGCGGCCAGCGGCTACAACGAGCGGCGCGCGCAGTGCGAGCAGGCCGCCCGGCTCCTGGGCGTTGCGTCCCTGCGCGACGTGCCGGACCTGCAGGCCCTGGACGGTTTGCCCGAGTTGCTGCGGCGGCGCGCGCGCCACGTGCTGACCGAGAACGCCCGGGTGTTGGCTGCAGCCGGTTGCGTGCATGCCCGGGACTTCGGCGCGCTGATGAATGCTTCCCACGCCAGCCTGCGCGATGACTACGCGGTGTCGACGCCGGCCATGGACCGTCTGGTGTCGCTGCTGCAGGCGCATCCCCAGGTGCAGGGTGCGCGCCTGACCGGTGCGGGCTTTGGCGGGGCCTGTGTGGCGTTGTGTGTCCAAGGCGCGCAGGCGGCGATTGCCCGTGCGGTACTGCCTGCCTATGCGGCGGGCGGCGGTCAGGCCAGGGTGCTGGTGCCAGCCGAGGCCTCCTGAGGCAGGGCCTGCGGTGTGTCCGCAGGTACGCTGCGCGCCGGCGGCTGCGGCGCGGGCTGGTGTTCCCGCAGGTAGCGGCGCAGGCTGTCCTCCAGCGGTGGCATCAGCTGACCGCGTTCGCTGGCCAGCGCAGAAAACCGTGGACGCACAGCCCGCACGGTGCACGCCGTGACGTCCGAGGCTTGCACCCGGCCCGGGTCCAGACCTGCAGCCTGTGCCGCCAGGCGGGCCCACTGCCACCAGCTTACTGCACCGCGATTGGCCAGGTGCCAGAGGCCCCGCTCGCCGTCAACCAGCAGGTCCAGCGTGGCGTGCACCAGGTCCGGCACATAGGTCGGTGACACCCACTGGTCATGGGGCGCCATCACGCACTCGCCCCGGCGCAAGGCGTCCAGCGCCAGCGTGAGGAAATTGTGGCGGTCCCAGGGGCCGAAGAAGGCGGCGGTGCGCACCACCAGGGCCCGGGGCGCGAGCGCCAGCAGGTGCCGTTCCGCCTCGAGCTTGCTGCGTCCGTAGGCGTTCAGTGGCCGCGGCAGGTCGCTCTCCAGGTAGGGGCGCGTGGCTTCTCCGTCGAACACCAGGTCGCTGGAAAACGCGAGCAGCCGCACGCCCGCCCGGTCGCAGGCGGCCGCCAGCACCTGCGCGCCGACCACGTTCTCGCGCCAGTGACGGGGCTCTTGTTCCGCCGCGTCCACCCGCACGAAGCCGGCGGCATTCACCACGGCCCAGGGCTGCCAGCGCGCCAGGGCCGCGTCCACCGACGCGGGGTCGGCGATGTCCATCTCTTGCCGGGACAGCAGGTGATAGGGCAGTCCGCGCGCCTCGCACAGGCGGGCATAGGCCTGGCCCAGGGTGCCGGTCGCGCCCGCGATCAGCAGGGGTTGTCCGCACACCGGCTGCCCCTGGATGTCGCCGTGGCAGGGGTAGGCCAGGCGCAGGTCGCGTTGCCACCACCCCGGGCCGGTGAGCACCGGATGGTCCTTCAGACTCGGCCGTCCCTCGCGTCCGAGCTGCGCGGCCAGCTGCGCCAGCGCGGTGGGCCGAGGCGGATCGCTGCTGGCGTCCCACAGCCCCGGCTCGTAGTGGCCGTCCTCCCGCGTCACCAGGCTGTCCCAGTCGTAGGTACCGAAAGCCGCCCAGACGGTGACCGCGCGCAGGTCCAGTCCCTCTTCGCGCAAGGCCTGCGACGTGCGCCAGGCCTGGAGCAGCCACCGCATCTGCTCCTCGCGCGTGCACCCCAGGTGCACTTCGGTGATCGCCAGCGGCAGTCCATACCGCTCCCACGCTTCGCGCAGGCGTGCGCCGAAGCCGCCGATCTGTGCCCCCTGCACACGCGCCGTTTCGATATCCACATAGCGCTGCCGACCATTGCCGCCCTGGAGCGCAGGCGGATACAGCCAGAGCCGGTCGTCCAGAAAGCGTTCGCTGGTCACATAGCTGTTCACGCCCACGAGGTCAGGGGTGCAGGGCGCGTCCATCAGGACCCGCAATTCGTCCTCTCGTGCGCCGTGCTGCAGCAGCCAGGCCCACAGCGGGTGCGTCCTGCCCACACGCCCCGCCAGCAGGTCCAGCGAGAGCCACCGCCGCAGGTTCTCGAAATCGGCCTGTTCTTGCATCGACGCCGTGGCGGCGGTTGCCAGTCCCAGGTCCTCGGTCTGCACGAGCCGGGCACCGGGCGTCACCTCGCGGATCGCGGCCATCGCCTGCACGGTGCCCTGCACCTGGTGCAGCAGGGCCCGCACGAAGCTGCGGTCGTCTCGCTGGTGGGGAAACCACAGCCCGTACAACGCGGAAAAGCGTGCGGTGGTCAGGGGCTCATTCACCGGGGTCCAGGCTTGGACATCTGGATAGCGCCGCGCGGCGGCACGCGCATACCGGGCGAGCTTGGCGGGGAATTCCGGGTCCAGCAGGTGGGTGCCGCGTGGCCCGCTGCCGTGATGCAGCAGCCCCGCGATCACGGCCACGCCATGGCGCCGCAAGCGTCCGATCCGCGCGTCGGCCCAGGACCAGTCGGGCTCTGCATCTGCCAGGGCTTGGGTGCGTTCCCACAGCAGGGGAAAGCGCAGCGCGCGGATGCCCAGTTGCGCCAGGCGGTCGATGTCCTCCAGGCGCTGTGCGAAGCCGCTGCGGGCCAGCTGGTCGCTGTAGCGGTCCCCGACCCGGTTGACGGTGCACTCGGGGCCAGCCCATAACTGCAGTGGCACACCCATGGCCTTCAGGCGGCCTGTGGCGCACCAGTGGATGCATGGCGTGCTGCCAGTCGCCTGAAGACCGCCAGCGCCTGGCCCACCACCTGGTCCATGTTGTAGTACCGGTAGGTTGCCAGTCGCCCGACGAAGGTGACTCGGTCCTGCGCCTGCGCCAAGTCTTCGTAGCGCCGGTACAAGGCGGCGTTCTCGGCCCGTGGCACCGGGTAGTAGGGGTCGCCCTCGGCCTGGGGGTATTCGTACACGATCGAGGTGCACGGGTGAATTTGTCCCGTGAGGTGTTTGAACTCGCTCACCCGCGTGTAGGCGTAGTCGTTGGGGTAGTTCACCGTGCCGACGGGCTGAAAGCGCTCCTGCTGCAAGGTCACGTGGCGGAACGCCAGGCTCCGATAGGGCAGGCGACCGAACTGGTGGTCGAAGAAGGCGTCGATGGGGCCGGTGTAGACCATGTGCCGCCAGGGCACGAGGTCGGCCACCTCCCGGTAGTCGGTTCCGAGCATCAGCTTGATGCGCGGGTGGGCCAGCATGCGCTCGAACATCCGGGTGTACCCGTGCAGCGGCATGGCTTGGAAGGTGTCGTCGAAATACCGGCTGTCGCGGTTGGTCCTCGTGGGCACGCGGGCCGTGACGCTCGCGTCGAGCTGCGACGGGTCCAGTCCCCACTGCTTGCGGGTGTACCCGCGGAAGAACTTGAGGTACAGGTCCCGTCCCACCTTGCTCACCACCGCGTCCTCGGAGGTGTTCACTGCCTCCACTTTCTCCGACACGGAATCGAGGAAGCTGGCCATCTCGAATGCGTTCAGTCGCAGGCCGTACAGCCGATTGACGGTGTCCAGGTTGATCGGGATCGGCAGCAGCTGGCCCTCCACGCTCGCCAGCACCCGGTGCTGGTAGGGGCGCCATTCGGTGAACTGCGACAGGTAGCCGAAGATTTCCGCGCTGTTGGTGTGGAAGATGTGCGGACCGTAGGGATGCACCAGCACCCCGGACTCGTCATGGCGGTCGTAGGCGTTGCCACCGATATGGGGCCGCTTGTCGACCACCAGCACGCGCTGGTCCAGTTGCGATGCCAGGCGTTCAGCCAGCACGCTGCCCGCAAAGCCTGCGCCAACCACCAGATAGTCGAACCCGCGTTGCCTCGCGTTCGGATCCGAGGCGGCTGATCTGGGTTCCTTGATCGCGGTATCCAACGCGCACTCCTTGCCCGCTGTGTCAGGGGTGTGCGCATCGTGGTGGCGGGGGCGCGCGCGGCGATGTCGTCCCCGGACGATCCCCCGCGCCGGACAAGGCCGCCTCCAGAGCCTCTTCGTGTGCCGGTCAGGCCCGGCCCCAGGTCTTCGCCGAACTCAGAGCTTCGCCAGGAGCCCGCGCACTTCGGAGGCGGACAGCACCTCCGACATCACCACCGGCGCCCGGCCTGGCGCGTAGAGCACGTACACGGGCACGCCATTGCGGCCAAGGGACGCGAGGGCGGCGGTGATGGCCGGATCGCGGCGTGTCCAATCGGCTCGCAGCAGGGTGACGCGCCGCGCGGCGAAGTCGGCCAGCACGGCTTCGTCGGCCAGCGTGGTGCGCTTGTTGTACTGGCAGGTCACGCACCAGGCGGCAGTGAAGTCCACGAACACCGGCCGGCCTGCCGCGAGGCCCTCGCGCACCGCCTGCTCGGACCAGGCCTGCCAGCGTTCACCCGGGGCAGCAGCCGGCGCGGGCGCGGTCGCAGGACGTACAACCTGGGGCCCGAGCGACCAGACCAACGCCCCGGCGGCACTGGCGGCCAGCACGGCCACCACGATCCTCGCGCGCCCGCGCAGCGTGAGGGCCCACACCACCCACCCCAGGGCGACCAGCAGGGCCAACAGGGCGCCCGCACCGTCGATTCCGCTTTGCTGCCCCAGCACCCAGACCAGCCAGGCCACGGTGGCGAACATCGGGAAGGCCATGAACTTGCGCAGCGTGTCCATCCATGCCCCTGGGCGCGGGAGTGCGCGGGCCACGGCCGGCACCCAGCTGGCCGCGAGATAGGGCAGGGCCATCCCGATTCCCAGTGCCGCGAACACCGTCAGCGCCTGGCCCGGGGGCAGGGTGACCGCCAGTCCCAGGGAAGCGCCCATGAATGGCGCGGTGCAGGGCGAGGCGATGGCCACGGCCAGCACGCCCGAGAGGAAGGCGTCGCCCACCGGGTGCCGCGCCTGCAGCGTCGCGACACGAGAGGGCAGCATCGCGCCGAACTCGAAGACGCCGGCCAGGTTCAGGCCGATCAGCGTGAACAGCGCCGCCAGCGCCGCCACCACTGCGGGCGATTGCAGCTGGAATCCCCAGCCCAGTTGCTCGCCTGCGGCCCGCAGCGCCAGCATCAGACCGCCCAGTGCGAGGAAGGAGACCACCACGCCGGCGCTGTAGGCGAGGCCGCCGAGGCGATGGGCGCGGCGGTCGTCGCCGTGGCGTGCGAAGCCCACGACCTTCACAGCCAGCACCGGGAACACGCAGGGCATCAGGTTCAGGATCAGGCCTCCCAGCAGGGCGCCGAGCAGGGCGGCGGCCAGGGAGGCGGGCACTGCACCCGGCCCGGGGGCCTGGGCGTTGCGGCGCAGGGCTTCCTCGAGGGCGGGAGGCACGGACGCTGGGGATGCCGTTGCCGGCCACGTGCCGCTCACGGCCAGTTCCGTGCGCCAGGATCCGCCGCCGTCCCGGTCGGCGATCACCACGGGCAGCCGCTGGGGCGCGTCACTTCGCTGCGCGGACAGGGGCAGTTGCGCGGTCCAGGCCACGCCTTGCCAGGCCTGGGTCCAGGCCCCTGCTGGTTCGATGATGGCGGTGGTCTCCGGGTAGATCTCCAGGGACCGTCCGCGCAGGGTCTCGGGCAGACCCGTCACGGAGACCTTCAGTCCCTGGTCCTGTACCCGCGCGGTCTGTCCGCCGGCCGGGCCGGTCAGGGGCCGGGGCTGAGCGTCCCACGCCATCTGGAACGCGGCGCCATGCAGCGCGGTGCTGCCCCGCGTCGGGACGCGCAGGATGAACTCGCCTTCCTCGGGGATGCATTCCTTGCGGCATACCAGCCAGTTCGCCTTGAGCTTCACCTCCAGGTCGGACGCCAGGAGTGAAGGCTTGAAGCCGGGCGTGATCGTCAGCGGCACCGGCAGCAAGACCGTTCCCTCGTAGCCGTAGTTGGCCAGGTTGCCCAGGGGAATCTTTACCGGCGTGGGCCAGGCGATGTCGCCGGCCATCACGCCAGCCGGCAAGGTCCAAGTCAGCGTGGTGGGCAGGCCGGAGTCACCGGGGTTCTTCCAGTAGGTGTGCCACTGCGGCTGGTGGCGGATTTGCAGGCCGACCCAGACCGGCTTGCCGGGGGCCACGCCCTCGGGGGCATGCGCCAGCAGCTCGGCGCGCACGCGCTCGGTGGTGACAACCGCCTCGGGCCTGGCCGCGGCCGGCGACACCACGCCGAGTCCGAGGAATACGGCGAAGACGAAGGGCAACGTGGTCAGACGCGTGTCGGTCATTGGTGAGAGGGCGGATCCAGAATCGCAGCCCTTGGCAGGTCTCGCGGACCTTCGATAGAACGCCACGCGATGCGATGCATGTTACTGAATCAGGGGGTGCCGGGTATCCGCGGGGGCTTTGGGTTTCCGCCACGCTCGGGGGCCAACGCCAGCGCATGCTCCTCTTCAACTTTCAAGGGGCTTCGTAGGGGCCAACCCCCCCCGGTCTTTGTTTCAGGCCAGTCAACGCGTTTTTTATCCGGGCGGCGCAGAGGATGGTCGTTGGTGCGCGGCTGGCGAACCCGCCTAAGATCGGGGGATGCCTTCCCCCTCCCGCTTCTGGTCCGACCTCACCACCCGTGACTTCGCCCGCCGCCAGGCCTCGGGCGCGGTGCAGCGCACCGTGGCCGTCCTGCCGGTCGGCGCGACCGAGCAGCACGGCCCGCACCTGCCGCTCAGCGTCGACGCCACCCTGGTCGATGGCATCGTGGCGGCCAGCCTCCCTCACCTGCCAGAGGCGCTGGACGTCCTGTTCCTGCCGACCCAGGCGGTCGGCAAGAGCAACGAACACCTGCGATTTCCCGGCACGCTCACGCTCTCGGCCGAGACCCTGATCCGCCTGTGGACCGAGATCGGTGAATCCGTGGCCCGCGCCGGCGTGCGCAAGCTGGTCCTGTTCAATGCGCACGGCGGCCAGGTCAGCGTGATGGACATCGTCGCCCGTGACCTGCGCGCCCGCTGCGACTTGCTGGTGTATTCGGTCAACTGGTACGACCTGCCCCTGGGCGAGGAGGTCAATGGCCTCTTTCCGCCCGAGGAACACCGCTTCGGCGTCCACGCTGGCGAGATCGAAACGTCCATGATGCTGGCCCTGCGCCCCGGGCAGGTCGACATGGCCCAGGCGCGCGACTTCCGCTCCACCTCGCAGGACCGGTCGCAGGCCTTCGAGATCCTGGGTAACGGCCGCAGCGCCAAGCTCGGGTGGCAGATGCAGGACTACCATCCCCAGGGCGCAGCCGGCAACGCCGCCCGTGCCAGTGCGGCGAAAGGTCAGGCTGTGGTCGAGGCTGCGGGCAAGCAGCTCGCGCGCCTGCTGCAAGAGGTCGACCGGCTGCCCCTGTCCACTCTGGTCGACCGGCCCCAGCTGCCGGAGTGACCCGGCCCCATCGCCGTCGTCCTACGCCAGCTTGCGTGGGGGCTGATGGCGTGCGCACGATCACTCCCTAGATTGGGCGGATGCCGGCATCCCGCCGCGTCAACTCAAGGAGATCACGATGACCGCAGTCGCAGACGTCATGACACGGGGCGTGCGCAGCATGGCCCCCCAGGACCCGCTCGTGAAGGCCGCCCAGGCCATGGAGGAGCTCAATGTGGGCGCCATTCCCGTGTGTGAAGGCGACCGGCTGGTGGGCATGGTCACGGACCGCGACATCGTGGTGCGCTGCGTGGCCCAGGACTTGGACGCCAAGTCCTGCAAGCTGTCCGACATCATGAGCGGGCATGTGCGTACGGTGCGAGAAACCGACGACGTCAACGAAGTCCTCGGAGAAATGTCCTCCGCCCGGATCCGACGCATGCCCGTCGTGGACCACCAGGACCGGCTGGTGGGAATCGTTTCCTTGGGGGACATCGCCGCCAAGCATCCGCAGGGGCAAGGTGATGTCGCCTCCTCCCTCAGCGGCATTTCCACGCCGGCCGAGCCGGACCGCTCACATTCCTCCCAGGCCAGCGGGCCTCAGGGCGGCGGTTCCGGCAAATCCCAGCGCCAACCCGGTTGAAGCCTGGCCCCGGCGGGCGCGTTAAGCTCGCCGCATGCGTATTGACACCCTGCGTCAACGCCTGCGCGCCCTGGGCGCCCGGCCCCTCCACGAGCAGCGTGTGCTGCGCCTGTGGGCCCAGGCCAAGCCGCAGGACAGCGGCCGACGGCGGGTCGAGGACTTCATGCCGCAGGCCCTGCGTGAGGCCCTGCCCGCCCTTGCGAATGAACTCGACGCCCTGGCCCGCCTGCGCTCGGTGCATCCCGGCGAGGACGGCTCCGAACGCCTGCTGGTCGACTTGGCCGACGGCCAGTCCGTCGAGAGCGTGCTCCTGCCCCGGGGTGGTGTGTGCGTGTCCACCCAGGTCGGGTGCGCGGTCGGCTGCGTGTTTTGCATGACTGGCCGCGACGGTCTGCTGCGGCAGGTGGAAAGCGCCGAGATCGTGGCGCAGGTTGCCCTGGCCCGTCGCCGCCGCGCGGTGCGCAAGGTCGTCTTCATGGGCATGGGCGAGCCGGCCCATAACCTGGACAACGTGCTCGAGGCCATCGACTTGCTCGGCACCGAGGGCAATATCGGCCACAAGAGCCTGGTGTTCTCCACGGTCGGAGACCCGCGCGTGTTCGAGCGCCTGCCCCAGGGGCGCGTCAAGCCGGCGCTGGCCCTGTCCCTGCACACGACCAAGCCGGGCTTGCGCGAGCAGCTGCTGCCTCGCGCGCCCCGCATCGCGCCGCAGGACCTGGTCGAGGCGGGCGAGCGCTACGCGCGCGCCACGGGCTACCCGATCCAGTATCAGTGGACCCTGATCGAGGGCGTCAACGATGGCGACGACGAGATCGAAGGCATCGTCCGCCTGCTCGCAGGCCGCTACGCGGTGATGAACATGATTCCGTTCAACGCCGTAGATGGCCTGGACTTCAGGCGCCCCCCCTGGGAGCGCGCCGCCGCCATCGCCCGTGCCCTGCACCGGCGAGGCATCCTGACCAAGCTGCGCCAGTCGGCCGGTCAGGATGTCGAAGGTGGCTGCGGCCAGTTGCGGGCCCGCGCGCAGCGGTCCGCCGAGCGGGTCATTGCTCTGCGCCTGCAGCCGCCTGAGCGTGCTCCGACCGGCGGCTTGCCGCGGGTGCGCTAGCGGTTGCCGCCCGACTTGCCGCCAGCGCGGTTGTTCTGGCTGCGGGCCTGCCCGCCCTTGCGGCCGGCTTCCCGCGCTTCCTCCGAACTGAACTCGTGGGCCGTGCCCTTTTCGTGGGCGGCGCGTCCGCCCTGGCTGGCGATTTCGCGCTGTCGTTGCGGGTCCATCGAGGCGAAACCGCGGTTCGAGCCGCTGCCGCTCTTGCCGCCCTGATTGCTGGATGCCATGGTGCGTACTCCTTGGGTCATGCGTGGAAGATTCCATGGCCAGCACCACACTGGCCATGCCATGCATTGAGAGCCCGCATCGGCGCGGCACTCGTCAGGATGGGCACAAGAGCTTTGTAGGACGGGGGCGCGTGAATCAAAGCGCGCCGAGTCCGTCCGCTTCCAGGCGCGCAAGGAGGGCGTCCGCTCCGGGGGGCGCGGTCCCGGTCGCTGGATCCTGTTGCAGGCTTTCCAGCAGGCGCCCGATCGCCCCGATCGAGGGCAGCACTGGCCCGAGAAAGCGCACCCGGCCTCCCTGTGCGATCAGGAGGGTGGGAAAGGTCTCGACATCCAGGTCCCCGAGGGCATCGGCCTGGTCCTCGATATCGACCCACGCAAAGCGCACACCCGGATGGCGCGCGGCCTCCTGCACCAGTTGCGGCCGCCAGTCCCGGCAGGTGCCGCACCAGTCGGCGCACAGGCAGATCAACTGCCAGGTCGCGTCTTGCTGGGGGGGCATGGGAGTGTCTGTCATTGCAGCAGGCTGGAGAGCCTGCGCAGTGTAGCGGCGTGTGCGCCCGCCTCAGGCGTAGGTCACCCAATCCCGGTAGGCCGGGTCCTCCAGGTGCGCGATCCCGTTGTAGCTCACGAGCATGTGCCGCTTCGGGGTGAATGCGAACTGCGTGACGGAGGTATTGCGGATACGCAGGTTCAATTCGATCGTGGCGGGCGGCGGGGCTTGCAGCACCTGTCCCACGGCCGTCGAGATCGGACCGCCGCTGCTCACGATCAGGACGTTGCGCCCTGCGTGGCGGGCGCGCACATGATCCAGTGCGCCGATCACGCCCGCGACAAAGCCTGGGTAGGTTGGCATGCCCGCGGGCTGGGTCGCACCCGCCATCCACTGGGTCAGGCCCTCGCGCAACAAACGGAAATGCTGGCGGTACAACTCGGGCGTGTCCGGGCGGGCCAGTGGCTGCGGGTGCACGGTGGCGATCACCGCCTCGCTGTCGTACTCGTTCAGGCCAGGCCAGTCCAGAGACTCATGCGGACCCGCCATGCCCATGCCCTCGAGGATCCCGGCCAGCGTCTGCCGGTGGCGCTTGAGGGTACCGGTGATCAGGGCGTCAAAGTGCAGGCCCTGTTGCGCGAAGTAGTCGCCGAGTCGTACGCTTTGGCGGTGGCCCAGTTCACTGAGCTGGTCGTAATCGTCGGCGCCGAACGAGGCCTGGCCGTGGCGCACGAGGTAGAGGGTTCCCATGCGCGAAATTGTGGCCAGCCCGCGGGCCCCGGGCCGTCGCCCGCGCGACGGGCAGGTTGCTCTCAGCGCAGGGTCACGCGCCCTCGGGGTGTACGCAGCGTGGCGGTCAGGCCGGGGTCGCCGGGGCGGATCGAGACATCGTGCAGGTCGATCGCCGCACAGGCAGTGGCCAGGTCCTGGTCGTTCGGGTGGCAGGCCTGCAGCGACTCCAGCCAGATCTGCGCCTGCGGCATGCTGGCGGTCGGGTGGGTCGGCCCCCATTCGATGAGCGTCGGCAGCACGCCATCGAACAGGCGCGCGCCGTCGTCCCGCACGGTGATCTTCCATCGCAACTCGCCTTGCGGGGTCCTGCGCGAGGCCGGCAGGACCTCGCCAGGATCCAGTCCCCGTGCCTGCCAGGCGTGGACGGCGGATGACACATCGGGCACCCGCGCCACGAAATGCGTCAGCTGCGGGCCCTGCGTGGCGATGCGTCGCCTCAGGTCCGCCGAGTCCATGTCGAACCAGCGTCGTCGCCCGGGTGCGGGTGACTGCGGGTCGACGGCGATGATTTCCAGGTAGGCCCGCGCAAACGACGCACTGGCGATGTGCAGCAGGCGGTTGTGCGTGCCCATGAAGGCGTGCTGGCCGCCGGGTCCTGGGGTGACGCCCAGGACGGCCTCGGACCACGCCACGCCCTCTTCGAGGGAGTCGGCCATGACCACCAGGTGATCGACGCAGGCGCCGCTTCGGCTCAAAGCCACGCCTGGCCCTCGATGCAGGTGACCGACTGGCCGCCGATCCAGATCGTGCCCGGCACGTGCGGGTCCTGCTCGACGTGCACGCGCCCCGCGCGGCCCAGTGCAGTGCCCTGGCTCGCGACGTAGCGCACCGGTGCCAACCCTGCGCCGATCAGCCATTGAGCGATGGCCGCATTCAGGCTGCCGGTGACGGGGTCTTCGGCCAGGCTGCCATGGCCCGGGAAAAAGGCCCGCACCTCGAAGGCGCACTCGCTGCCCTGCGGCCAGGGTCCGACGACGCCGATTTCCAGGCCTGCCAGCTGCGCGCCATCCGGCCGCAGCGCCAGCACCTGCTGCGCCGACCGTAGCATCACGCCTTGCCACTGTGGTCCGTTGTCGCACCAGGCATGCGCCACGATGTCGCTGCGTGCCAGTCCCAGGCCGGCCGCGATACGAGCCAGTTCGGGTTCGTCCAGCGGGCCGCCGCGACGCAGTGGCGGCGCCGCGAATGCCAGGCGGTCACCATCGCGCCGTATGCGCACCAGGCCCACGCCGCATTCCTGCACCACTTCCTTGCCTTTGGGCCTGCCGCCGGCGCGCAGCCAGGCATGGCAGCTTCCGAGCGTCGGGTGGCCTGCGAAGGGCAATTCACGGCCGGGACAGAAGATTCGCAGTTGGTAGTCGGCTTCGGGATGCGCGGGCGGCAGGACGAAGGTCGCCTCCGACAGATTCGTCCAGTCGGTGAAGCGCTGCATCTGTGCGGTGCTCAGGCCGGTGCCATCGAGCACCACCGCCACCGGGTTACCCTGGTGCGGGGCTTCGGTGAAGACGTCGACCTGCTGGAAAGGGCGCGGGGTCAAGACAGGAATCATCGTATGGGGACTGCTTTCATACCGTGAGCATCCAGAATGCGGTGACCACCAACACCAGTCCGAGCACGCGGTTGAACCACAGCAGCCGTCGGCCTTGGGCCAGCCAACCGCGCAGCATCGAGCCGACCAGGGCGTAGGTGAAGTTGCTGGTGAAGGCGTAAAAAACCATGCATCCCGCCACGATGGCCAGGCGCTCGCCCGGGTTCGTCGCCGGCTGGCCGTTTGCATTCACCACCCAGCCCGCGGTCAGGGTCAGGGCAATCATCCAGGCCTTGATGTTCACGAATTGCAGGCCCACTCCCTGAAGGAAGGTGACCTGCAGGCGGCTCGCGTCGGCCTGAGCCAGCGTGGCGGACTGATTCAGTTTCCACACCATCCACAGCAGGTAGGCCACACCCGTGAGCTTGATCGCCCAGCGCAGCGCCGGCACGCTGGTGACCAGCGCCCCCACGCCCAGTCCGCAGGCCAGGAGCAGCAGGGTCCATCCCGCAGGCACAGCCAGACAGAAACGCATCGCGCGCCGCAGGCCGAAATTGGCGGCGAGGGCGGTGGACAGCGTGGTGTTGGGGCCGGGCGAGAAACTCATCGCCGCGCCAAAGGCCATGAGGGCGAGCCACTCGCTGGCGTTCATCCCAGGTGCTCCCATCGCTCCAGCGCCGCGATCAGCGCGTCATCGATCTGCGTGCTGCGTTCAGCCAGGCGCGCCGCGCGCACGCCGTCCGTTCGGTACAGGCTGCCATCGGCCAGTTCGTCCTGAATCGCTTTTTGCTCCTGCTCCAGGGTCTCGATCAGGCCTGGCAGGCTTTCGAGTTCGCGTTGTTCCTTGTAGCTCAGTTTCTTTCTGGGCGCACCGGTGGGCGTCATGACGGTCGCTTCGCTGCGGGCTTCGGGCGCAGCCGGCGCGTTGGCGGCCGGTGACGGTGCCGCCGCCTGTGATGCCACCCCGCGGGCCAGCGCCTGTGCCCGCCGAGATTGCGTCAGCCAATCTTGCACGCCGCCTTCGTACTCGCGCCAGCGGCCCTCGCCCTCGTAGGCGATGGTGCTGGTCACCACGTTGTCCAGGAAGCTGCGGTCGTGGCTCACAAGGAACACCGTGCCGTCGTATTGCTGCAGCAATTCCTCCAGCAACTCGAGCGTGTCGATGTCCAGGTCGTTGGTCGGCTCGTCTAGCACCAGCACGTTGGCCGGGCGCGCAAAAAGCCGCGCCAGTAGCAAGCGATTGCGCTCACCCCCCGATAACGAGCGCACGGGCGATGCCGCGCGCGCCGGCGAAAACAGGAAGTCGCCCAGATAGCTCTTGACGTGTTTGCGTTGCGC
>JACCEB010034296.1_pt1 | contig 32105 bp, 41 predicted proteins | sample 7454761 | NCBI WGS metagenome assembly JACCEB01 (sample SAMN15323454, study PRJNA562643) | freshwater metagenome | isolation source: river surface water | place: USA:Blue River Watershed | collected 2017-08-18
CTGATATACATTTTTTATTTTCAAAAATAATATTTAATTTCATATCCACTACTATTAAATAAGAAAAATATATAAATTTCTTTTCTTCAATTTTTTTTTAATATATAATTATGAAACCTCAATTAATCGAAAATGAGACTTTACAAAAAATTATTTCAAAAAAAAATAAAATTATAGAGAACAATAATTATATTGAAAATAATAATTTTTTTAATTTTATTATTATTATTTTATTGATTCTAGGTATTTTATTTTTAATTTACAGATATAAAAATAAAAATAAGAGAGAATTAAAATCTGATATAATTTTATAACAATGGCTGATAAAACGAGTAAAACAAGTAAAACAAGTAAAACAACTAAAACAACTAAAAATAAAATAACAAATTTAAAAGGTGGTTCATCACCCATCCCAACGCAAATCGATTCATCTCCAGGATGGCACTATAGAGGGCAAAAAGTTGATTATGCGGTTGATGCAACTGCTGGAATAAATGACTATGTATTTGGAAGACCAACTCCAGATAATCATTTTATTGTTGCATCAGGTTTGGCAAAACACGATGGACAAATTGAATTAACTGGTGCTGGTAAGGCTAAAGCTAAAAAGCCAGCTGCTAAAAAGCCAGCTGCTAAAAAGCCAACTGCTAAAAAGCCAATTGCTAAAAAGCCAATTGCTAAAAAGCCAACTGCTAAAAAGCCAATTGCTAAAAAGCCAACTGCTAAAAAGCCTAAAGCAAAAAAGCCTAAAGCAAAAAAACCTAAAGCGAAGAAATCTAAAGCAAAAAAATAATTAAAATTTAATTAAAAATGAATTAAAAAAATATTTTTTTCTAGTATAAATTTATAAATAAATGAGTTCAAAAAGTAGTTCGAGTAATGAAACAAAAAGAGGTGGTGTAAAGACTAAAACCATAAAATCATCTAAAAAGAGTAGTTCAGGTGACGAATCAAAAAAAGGTGGTGTAAAAGCAAAAAAACCAAAGTCAGCTAAGAAGAGTGGTTTAAAATCAAAAAAAACTGTTAAAAAGAGTGTATCTAAAAAGCCAAAATCACCTAAGAAGAAATCATCTAAAAGAGGAGGTTCTCATGGATATGCCCAAATGTTTAAATCATCTTTATCACCTTGTTATGAAGGTGCTGAAAAAAAAAGTTGGCATGGTGGAATGGAAAAAGTCGTATCACCATTAGGAAATGATTTGATGAACAGAGAACTTTTGGCACGTCAAGTATCACCAACATTTACTATGGACGATGTTCAAACCGTTGGTCCAGCTGAATGGGCAGCTACCAGAAATGAATCACCTTTACAAGATGCTAAAGGCGAAGTATTGGGCTGGTCCGCAACCGATTCTGGCCCAGCACCAGTTGGAAAACAAGAGGGCGCTGGAAAGAAGAAGAAGACCTCCTCTAAAAAGAAGTCAATTCTAGGAAAAACCAAAAACTTTTTATCATCACTTTTTTCAAAAACAAAATCTGTAGTTAAGAAATCAGCAAACTTTGTAAAATCAAAAGTGTCAAGTGATAAGAAAAAGAAATCCACCAAGAAATCTGTAAAAAAATCTACTACAACTGATAAGAAAAAGAAGGTTAAATCAGATAAGAAAAAGAAGGCAAAGAAATCCGTTAAGAAGGACAAATAAAAAAACAAATAAAAAAACAAATAAAAACAAACTAAAAATCACCTAAATCTTTTATAATTTTTAATATCTATATATAGTAAAATATGTTGTACTTGGACAAAGATATAGATATTAAAAAAATATATAAATATCAATCTGAAGATAAAAATAATGAAATGTATAAAAAATATAAAAAATATTTAGACATATACTTTCAAAAATCTGATAAGAAAGATATTTATAAGAGAGAATATTCTGAACATAAATTAATTCTCGTTAATAAATCAAATCCTAAAAAAATGATTATTATATCTCCAACAGAATTTGTAAGAATAGATAAATATTATTTAGAACTAAAGAATTTTATCAATAATATTTTATTAAAAATAACTCATTCCCAACACGAAGATAAAAATACATTTGAAAATTTAAAAGAAAAATATATAAGTGCTCGCAAAAAAGTAAATGATATTAATGAAATTAATAAAGATTTTTATAAAGAGATTGATGAACTTAATAATAAAAAACTAGAAAAAATAAATGAACTAATTATCTTTTATAAGAAAAAAGTTGATTCATACAATAATATTCAAACAATGATTAAAGAATCTGTAAAATCGGAATTAATTAATTTATTTAAAAGTCATAAGAATAAAATACCATCCGATGGAGAAATTAGTAAAATCGCTAAACGTTTTTCAATTCCCGCAAATGAAATTGAAAAATGGTTTGATTGGATTGAAAACACATATATTTATTTACAAGCATATAAAGAGATGACAGAACTCTCAAAAGATATCGATAAAAAAAATTTACTATTCGATTTAAGAAAAAAATATTTTATTATAAAATATCCAACAATAGAAGAATCATAAAAAAATAAAATCTTATTAAAGTATAAGATATATGTTTCGTTTTACTGACTACATAGACCCATTGGCCTTTTTTATTGCACTATTCATTGGACTCTTATTATCCTATATTTATTCACCACCAAAGAAAATTATTATTAAGTGGCCAACTCCGGAGAATGCAGGGAAAGTAATTTATAAAGATGATGCAGATACGTGTTATAAATATAATGCAAAAGAGGTAGCCTGTCCAGATGATAAAGATAATATTACGAATACAAGTATTCAATATGTTCAACATGATAATGCAAAGTCAGGAGGTTTATTTGATAATATTAAAAATGTTTTTAATAAATAATATTTTCATAATATTTTTCTTTCATAAACATATAATAACCTATGTTAAAAATATTAAAAAATGAATATACAAAAATTATTTTAGGAGTTCTTTGGGGCCTTGGATTAGCATGTATTTTTAGAACTGCTTGTAATGGACGAAATTGTATTATTTATAAAGCACCTAATCCGAGAGAGGTAAAAAATAAAATATATTCGCATGATGATAAATGTTATAAATATGATACTGTATCAACACCATGTGATAAAAATACTATCAAAACTTAAGAAAAATTAAAAATAAAGTTGCGTAAAATTAAGTTTTTTATTATAAGACTATAACTTATAAAATGGACCAAAGTACTCCTATATCAAGTTTGAATAATGACCCTGATGATACTCAAGTTGTTAATCAAATCTTAAATAAATATAATAATTTACAGAATGGTGGTAGTAGTGAACTCCCTCCATTAAATCCAGCTATTCCTCAAATGGAATCCCAATTTGAAAGCAGAAATTTAGGAACAGAAGTTTATAACCATAATAGTAAAAATGTTGCTTACGAGAAGGATTATCAAAAAGAACAACAGAGAATTGCACAATATCAGAAACAACAGTACGAAGATGATGCTGACGAGGACGAGGATGAATATGAGGTGGAAGAGTATGAAGTGGAGGAGGTACCTTTATGGAAGAAAATTTTAAATGACATTCGTATTCCCGTATTTATTTTTGCATTTATTCTTATCTTTTTTAATAAAACAACTGAGAAATTTTTGGTCAAAAAAATTCACTTTTTTGGAAATCAATATAATGAAAAAAATTTATATGGATTTTTATTTTTGGCATTTTTAGCAGCAGTATGTAGTTATCTATTTATTCGTTTCGCTAAAATATAAATAAAAAAAATAAATAAAAAAAACAAATAAGAAAAAACAAATAAAAAAAAATAAATAAAAAAAACAAAAATAATATTTCATACCATAATTTTTATAATATATAAATTATTTATATATTGTAAATGAATAAAACTAGAAAATTAATTTTATACTATTCTTCTGACCGAATAGATAAAAAAAATAAATTTATAGTTAATTATAAATTATTTAAAAAAGAATTGGATATTCGTAATGTTTCATTTATAAAGAAAAGAAATAATGATAGAAAACAGTTATTCAATATATCTTTATATGGATATGATGGTCAACTAAAATATGTTTCAAATAAAATAAATTGTATTCCAGATATTGTTAAAAAAATAGATGAAATGCCAATAGGGAAAAACGAGAGAAATAAAAACGAAAAGATAAAATCAATTGAATTATATACAAATGCTCATCCAAATACTACTATAAAAGGAACCGGTTATAAAAATAAAGAGACTGCAGAAAAAACATTGGTTTTAATTCAAAAAAAAACAAAAAAATATCAATTCTTAATAATAAATATACTATATCAAAGAGCAAAATATCATAAACATAAGACAAAAGGAATGAAGGATGCAATGAAAGTTTTTGGAAAATGGTTAAATCATTATAAAAAAACGAATAAAAAAATGAATAAAAAAATAAATAAAAAAATGAATAAAATCAATAAAATGAATAAAATGAAAAAAAATCAAAAGAAAAAAACGAAAAAAAATTAAAAAGTAAAATAAATAAAAATGAATAAAAATAAAAATTAAAATAATAAAAATAATAAAAAATAAAAAAATTCTTTGTAATAAATAAGATGGTTAGAAGTAAAAAAATGAATTCTACTCAAACATTTAATATTAAAATGGAGAACACTCATATATACAGTTGCGTACTACTTATTATTTTTTTTATGATGCTTGTATTATTTAAAGAAAAAATTGGACTAAGTAATCTCTTTGAAAAGATATTTATTTTTATTGCATTATACATATTACTTTTATTAATTACTAAAAATTATTTACATGCATTCATAGGAGCTACTCTACTATTTTTAATAATAAATTTAATGATTAATAATAAGAATTATATAGAAAGTTTTGAAAATCCGTCAGAAACAAATCCACCCGATACGAAATCAATTTCCGATTTAGCAGGAGGATTGTCACAAATATTAAATGATAAAGAGGGTGGTCAAGATTCACTTAAAAATCTTCAAGAATTATTAAAAAAAGTAAATGGTGGAATTGAATTAAAAGATGATGATAAAGTTGAAACACCAGCATTAGGTGTTGCTACTGTTGAAAAATATAGTAATGATAAAATACCAAACGCATTAAAAGATGCACAAAAAGAGACTTATGCATTAATTGATACAGTAAGCAGTTTAACAGATACATTAAAAACATTATCACCTGTTCTTTCAGAAGGGAAAAAAATAATGAGTATGTTTGAATCACTAAAACTTAATTAACCATTAAAATGCCAGCGATTTCCACAATTTAAACAATTAATAAAGGTCGTCATCGGCTCATCACTGCATCTAACCTGTAATTGATAATAAGTACAATCTCTGCTTTTACAACGGTGGCATTTATATTCGTTCGTTTTAATTCCGGCAACACGATTATTTATAAAATCATCTGTTGCACTCTGTCTATCAATATAAACTTTCCAATGTTCATTATGAATCTCTTGTGGAGTTAAAAATGCTATCTTTTTCATATCAATCTCACCACTAATTATTTTATTTAAAAAATCTTTATTTTTTACATAAGAGGTTGGGTCCAAATTTGTGTATATTGTAAGTAATTTATTCACATAAATTCTGCGAAAATATTTATCATCAATATTTTCATCAATACATTTTACTTTTGATTGCTCAACAGTGTAATCATATATACTCGCCTCTATATTTTTAGATATGTCTTCATACTTTTCAACATTTAATTTATTAAAAAGCTCATTTAATTTATTGATGCACAGTTCTCTTGTCATTATAATATTATTATTTAATCTAATTAATATCTTTTTAAAATAAAAAACTAAAAAAAGTAAAAATCAATTTTATTTTTATTTTTAATAATAAGTATCTTTTTATCTAATAATTTTCTATGATATAATTATATTATGGATATTAAATATTTTATTAACATATGTTTAATTATCTTAGTTTTACATATTATTTTATTAAATATAAATTTTAACATTAAAATAGGGAATAAATCCAATCTTGAAAATTTTGATAATAATGTAAATAATTCTGGTGCACCTCCATCCTCTTCTGCAACAATTGATTTTTTAAAGAATGATTCAAATGATGATTTCAAGAAAAGATTATTAAATTATATTCAACAGGATGAGCAGCAGCAACAACAGATGATAGACAAAAATAAAAGTGATGTTTTAGCATCAAATAGTTATACAGATGATAAGAATGTTCCAAATTTCGAATCAAATGTTGCAGATATTAAACAATTTTATAAAGTGAACTTTGATAATCTAGGAGAGAGTGATTTGAAAAATTATTCTCAAGAGATTGGTGTAAGTAAAGATAATGTTATAAATACATCAAATGTTATTACACCTTATGGTAGAGAAGCTCAACCATTACCCGATAACTGGAACTACAAAGATGAACTCCCAATGAACGGTGGTTTAATGAACGGTATTGGTGGATTTGATAATTTAGAATCACAATTTGCCAGTTTTGGTGGTGCAGGAACATCTTTAAATTTACAACCCGCAAATGATAGCAATTTTAAAAATATCCCCCATGATGATTTGAGAAAACCAATTGTTTATAATAATTAAATACAAAAAATTTGTTTAACTTAAATATGATAATTAACATCTGGATGAATATATTGAATTTCATCAACTATTTGCGGATTTACAGTTGTAGAACGCCTCTCCTCCTCAGTCATTATTTGATAAATATTTCGTGCTTTACATGAAACCCAGTCAAAAGTATTATACTCTCCATAACCACTTCTGATAAGAAGATTATTCTTATTATCAATTTGATGATATGGTGCAAATTTTCTTATCTGTAGTAGATTTAATATAACACCCATAAAAGTTGTGTCTAATATTGATTCGGGGTCTTTGGATATGTCAACAATTCTTAGCCAAAAACGTTCCGAACCATTTCCAATTTTAATAGAATCATTATGTTTTAATGATTGTATTTCTTCAAAATTAACAAATGGAAATGCAATAGGGTCTCTTAAAGATTTATCATATACATCTATTAAATCATTGATTTCAAAGATTTTTATGATATTCATCTCTTCCAATACATCAGACCTATTCATTTTTTATTTATTGTTTTATCTATTTTTTATTTATTGTTTTATCTATTTTTTATTTCTTTTTATTTCTTTTTATTTAAAATAAATAATATTATCATAGTCGTAATAAATATAAATCTAATAAAAATATTATTCAGTTTTCTTTCTTTGCATCCATGGGTCGTCCGATTCCAACCCCTTCATCTGTTCGGTTTCAAAACCATTTACAGGAACCGTTTCTTCAGTTCTAGTCTCCTCAGATTTTTGAGCCAAATTCTTATAATACAATCCATCTGACTCATCAACCATCTCTCGAAGAGATTCAATGTTTTTCTTATCCTCCTCTTCGGTGGTAAGTTTAACAGCATCCTGTTTCATTGCCTCCTTCTTCTCCTTCAAATCACGACGAGCCTTTTCAACTCGTTCATTCTTCTCCTGTTCGAAAAGATTGTCGCGATTTTCCAAATTTTCCTTGTACTTCTTGACAAGGTCATTTAACATATTCTCTTGATACTCTTGTTCTTGAATTGACTCGCATTCAGGGTCCCATGGGAGCCAATAACCTACTTGCCCAACAAATACATTGAAATTTGGGTCTTTTCTTCGCAAAACTTGTGCTCTCACACTAGCCTCCTTATGTGTATCATAAACACCACGAACCTTTAATCCTCGAACAGTCGTTCTAAAATCATTCGCTTCATAAAATTCAGATTCCATTTTATCAGTTTTACCATATTTCCACTCTTCGTATAAATTACTGACATTTTCATATGTAAATTTATACTCCTTGTTTAACATCTTTTCTCTGGTTTCAACATGAAAACGGTCATCAGATGTAAATAAGTTTTCCAAAAATTTAGTAACATAAAAAACCTCCTTCTGTTTTAATACCTTTTCTGGTGATACAAATGATATACAAGCATAATTTTGCCCTGGAATTTTAGGGTCTACCTCTAAAAAGTCTTCTTTAATATCCTCTTCTCTATTTTGTTGCATTATATAAAATCATATATAATAAATCTTTAAGTATAATTTTTTTAATATTTTTTTAATATTTTTTAATATTTTTTAATATTTTTAATAATATAAAATAATATAAAATGATTAAATCAATAACATTATAATGGAAAAAATACCGAAACCAATACTTAAATGGGTTGGAGGAAAAACACAGATATTAAATAAATTAATTATAGAATATCCAAAGATAATAAATAATTATCATGAAATATTTTTAGGTGGCGGAAGTACTTTATTTGCACTTTTATCATATGTAAAATCGGGTATTATTAAAGTTAATGGAAAAATATATGCATATGACTTAAATGAAGAATTAATTAATGTTTATAAAAATATTAAAAATAATCATAATGAATTATATGAAGAACTGCAAAAAATAATAATAGAATATAATAGTTGTAAAGATTTAGCGATAAATAGAAATCCTTTAACTCTCGAAGAGGCTCTTACAGCAAAAGAAAATTACTATTATTGGGTAAGAATGAGATATAATAATTTAGAAAATAAAGAGAAAAATAGTATTATTGGTTCTGCGCTATTTATATTTCTAAATAAAACGTGCTTTCGCGGTTTATTCAGAATTGGACCAAAAGGTTTTAATGTTCCTTTTGGACATTATAAAAATCCGGAAATTATAAATAAAGAACACTTGGATGAAATATCTGAATTAATTCAACCTGTTATATTTGAAAATTGTGATTTTTCGAAATCATTGACGAATGTTAAAAAAGATGATTTTATATATCTTGACCCTCCATATGCACCTGAAAATGATACATCATTTGTAAAATATACATCAGACGGTTTTAGTGAAGAACAGCATAATAAATTGTTTCATTTATGTCATCAATTAACAGAAAAAAATATAAAATTTATAATGAGCAATGCAGATGTTGAATTTGTCAGAAAAAATTTTGCAACAGATAAATATAAGATGAATTCAATACTTTGTAAAAGAGCAATCAATTCAAAAAAACCTGATGCTAAAACCAAAGAGGTAATTATTAAAAATTATTAAATAATATTTTTTATAAAAATTTCATAAATATTTTTTTCTAATAAAAGTATATAATATGGAATTAAGTACTGCCGAAATTTTGTCAAGAGCACTTAAATATTTATTAGAAGGTATTGCAGTTGGATTGGCCTGTTATTTTGCCGGTTCTGGAAAACTATTAATGAATGAAATTATTATTATTGCAATCACTGCAGCAGCAACTTTCGCAATTTTAGACATGTATACGCCTCAAATATCCGATGCAGCAAGGCTGGGAACAGGTTTCGGAATTGGCTCAAAATTTGCCGGTTTAAGCACCATCCCAATGATGAGATAAGGATATTGAAAATTAAATTATAATTATAACATATTAAAAAATAAAATTTTTATTTTTTAATCTTTTTTATTAATAGTAATGTCTTCTGATACAAGAATTAATACTATAGAAGCAAATATTAAAACAAATAATATAAGTGCTATCTCTGATAGCGACCTAATATATTATTTAAAATATTATACATTAAATAATAACTTAGACAGTGTTGATTTAAAAAAAACAGAAGAGTATTTTGACAAAATTGTTCACAGTTTTGCATATGAAAATATTTTTGTGAATACATCTAATTATGGAACAATTGTTTATTGTATAATTGGGTGCTTAATTCCATTTTACTATTATTTCCCTAGATTTTATCAATTAGGTATTATCGGATTTTTAGTCGGAATTCTATCATTTATGAATTTGGGAAGCACTGTTTCAAATTTATTCTCCATATTTTTTTCCAAAATTACCTATGTATATTATGTTTTAACCGTTATTATATATGTGTTCTTCTTTATTTTCCTAAATAAATTAAATCATATATCTCTATTTTTCATCTCTGCAATTATTGCATTTATCATTATAAATTATATTTGTCGCCTAATTATTCTTAGCCCAGCAAAAACAAATAAATTTAACAAATATCGGGCATCATATGTTCCTAAAAAGAAGGAGGTTCCATCCTATAATAGAAATTTAGAAATTATTTGTTTAGAAGTTATTAGCCGTTTTAGCCTGGCCCTCCCATCCGGAAATATGTTATACAGTTATTTAACAGTCTTCAAAATAGATGATAAAACAAATGCTATTAGTGATTTCGTCATAAATCTAATTGCACCATTCTTCTCCCTATTTGTACTTTTTAAAGTAAAAGATTTCATCGGTATGTTAAAAAATGACAGTGCTTATGAGGGTAAAGATATCAATATATTTCCAGTAGTTGGTGTAAGTGAAGAGAGTAAAAAATACTTGACATGTCAGGCAAATTATATTTTGCCAACTGAATTAAATGTTGAACTGTTAATATTAGATGCAAATGATTTTTTCGAACAATTCCGAAAAAGTAAAACAGATATTATTGGAAAAATACAGAAAGCATTAAGAAGAATTTCCAATGAATTATTAATAAAATTTAATCCATTATTTAGTGAAAATGAAAGAACAATTGGAGATATAATGACTCGGCTAAAAGATAATAAAAGTTTCAAAAAGATACTCAATGATATCAGTAAAATATATAAATCCGAACTTGAAAAATATGAAAAAATAAAAGACGAAGCTAAGATAGAAGAATACACAAAAAAAATTAACGAGCTGAGAGATCTGGAAACCCTAAAAGATAATCCTAATTATTTACAAGAGATACAAAACTATATTACAAACAATGATACAAAAATACCTTTTGGTGATAAAAATAAATTATTAGAAATATTGGATTCTATCAATAATGTTTTAGAGATAAAAAATAAATTTAACAAAAATTATGAACAGGATATTCGCCTAGCGATTGAAGTATTAATGGGAGATGATAATCTAAAAGATTTGAATTCGAACGAGAAGAGTAAAATAGAGAGCTTTGTCAATAAATTTGCAAATGAATTCTTGGAAAATCTACAAGTTAGTAATCAAAAAAAAGAATTATACGGATATCATTACAATATTATGACATATAAAGTATTTAATAAAGAGACACGATTAAAAGCCAATCGTATATTTGAGGTAATCCTATCCCTATTGTCATCATGGTTATTATTTGCAAAATCCTTAGGAAGTCCATTTTTAATAATTAATTATATTTTTAATCGTAATGAGAAGTTTTCCAATGTTGTTAATAAAGACAACTTCATATGGAGATTGGTTAGCATGGGGCTTGACTTAAGCTACTTTGAAAAAATTCGATGTAATAAGACAGATTATAAAGAACAGATACGCTCGGAAAATAAGATGTCATTTATGGAAAAAACATTCCGTGAAAAATTAATAACAATAGGATGGTACTTCTTATATTTCCTACTTTATCTCATGATTTTAATGTTCTTAACCTTTGCCAATGGTGCTATTTACGGGATGGCTCTAAGTCCACAATGGTATAATTTCCTTTTTATTATTGCTGTTCTAATAAATATGTATATGAATATTGTGTTAATAAAAAAAGAGAAGAAGCTTTTATTCCCAAATATAGGATATATTGTCGGATTTTTAATTATTGTTTTAATTATGTCGTTTTTTATTAAATAAAAGAAAATATTTTTATCTGTTAATATTATTATGAGTAGTAAATTATTTAATACATCTCAAATACCTAATACACCAAAATTACCAGATGTATTTTACTATGATTCTGCAAAAAAAGAACCTGCAGAAAATAGTTCTACTGTATTCCAAAATAATATGAGTGCATCCTGTACAAATCCTAATTGGAATGACACATCTAAAACAAAATGTCTGTTTGATAATAAGCCGTGTGATGAAATAACAAATTATGCAAGAGATGGCTCATTAAGAAATAATTATACGGCAACTGCCGGAGGAGACCAATGTAATCCAGTTAATAATCCAACAGTACATGATGTTTATACACAAGTGCAAGATAAGTGTAATTCTAATACTGGAAAACAAGCGATATCAAATCAATTGCAATATCTATCTTGTCAATTAGCAATTGCACGTACACGCCTTTATAATTCAAATAATTTCGATTTTTCTTCCCAATCAACAACTATAGCCGAAATTTTCAAAAAATTCCCAAAAATCAAACTATTTTTAATCATCATATTTTATATCACTATTTATCTGTTATTATCTGGATTCTTTTCATCTCTCGATATAGGATGTAATATCTTGGATAAAATAAGTGAAGTATCAGTTGTATATTGGGTCGGATTATTGCTCGGTCTGGCACTCCCATTTATTATATTAATCGTCTTATTCCAAAAATCATTTTGTGAAAATATTGTGGGGGACAATAAGTACGAAATTACTACAACACCAGATGGTAAAAAAGTGACCATATCTGACCAAAATAGAAGCTTAGATTACTCTTTGATAATTATATTTATTGCAGTCATTTTTGGCTTCACTGCCCTCCTATTTACGGTTAAGAGAAGACAAATTGGTGATACACTGTATATTATAATTACCGGCGGTATATTTGTTATTATCAGTATATTTGTGTATCTCTTCTATGCATTTACACCTTACTTTGTGACTGCAAATCAGAACGATATTATGAAACCGGGTATCAGTGAGCTGAAATTATATATTGATGAGAAGGATGATACATCACATATATCAACAAATCAAGAGGGAAATACAATGATTCGTAAATTATTTACGGGTGTATTTATTGCGGTTTTTATACTCACTATATTATACTTTATCAATAGTAAATACTATAATGGAGAAAATGGATTTATCAATTCATTTAAAAACGGATTTTTAGCAGCTTCCGCTATACTCATTTTACCAATGATTTGGGTATTCAATTACATTATTGGTATCAAATACTTTTTTGTTTATCCAATATTATTGATAACGTTGAGATTTTTCAGATATATTGGAATGTTTTTACTATATATGGCAACTGAAAGGAATAGTGATTTAAAAAATAATTTTTCGGATGATTTAGTGGAACAATTGGATAATATTAAGAATTATTCTCCATCGTGGTCACTCGCAGGCATAGGTCTATTAAAGGCGGTAATGAACATGGTTGGATATGATAATATATTCTCTAAAGAATTTGTGAATGAAAATAATACACAAAAGAATGTTGCACAAGATAAATATGTCTTCTCATTATTAATTCTCAAATTATTAATGAAAGAGGATGCCATAACATCAAGTAAGAAGGGAATTGTTTTTGGGGCTTTAATTGTTATTTTAACAATTATAATTGCATCAATTATCCTATTCGGAATTGTAAAAGTTCAGAAAATAACAGGAAGTTCTTAAAATCCGCGACAATTGGAGCCGAATATATCCAGTTTTGGCGTTAAGCCATCTTTGCAGCATCCCCATCTATTGTAAAGACAGTTGTTCATAGTAGGGTCATAAGGGAATTGTTCCCTGAATTTTATAAAATAGATATATATTCCTAATAAAATAAGAATAATAGAAGCAATAGAGATAATAAACCAATTCATATATATATTATCCGGAGAATTTATTAAATTTATAATTCTTGAAAATATTTTCTATAATATAATATTATAGAATGAACTCTGTTTCTCTTTATTTAATTGTTATTATTCTTATTCTACTCGGAATATATTTTTATTTCCGTTCTCAGAAGACTGAGAATTTTACACCCTATACATACGGACCTTATAATTATATGACGACTGGAAGCGACCCACTCTCTTTTTACAGATATCCTATCTATAGACAACCTTACATGTTTCCATATCAATATTATACAAATTATCCATACCCTTATATGACATACGGTGATGTTAATATCTAAAAATACGGTATCGTATTTGTATAACTTTCTTCTAAATCTTCGGAATATAAAAAAATATATTGGTGCTTCCAATTATCATCATCGCCATATACATAATCAATAACTCTTGCAAAAATATCACTATTTTTATTATTGACTTTTAATAAAAATACTTTCCTATCTGGAAGAAAAACATATTCATCATAATTACGAAAAAATACGGATATATTCTCCTCTTCTACATTCTTTCCTAGAACTTTACAATACTTTTTTATGAATCTATAATTGGATTCATCTGTTGCAAAAACGTTCTCCGATTTTGTTTTAATAAGTGATGATATGCGATGAAGTGGAGTATTGAAAGAATTACTCTTTCCTAAAAGTAATAAAAAAGAAAAAGCTTTCATTTTTATGAATTGAATATTTTTTATTTTAATATTTATTAATAATATTTATGATTTATTATAAATTATTGTATCATTTTTTTATTTGCTAGAATTATTATTATTACTATTCCATGCATTTGCAAGTCTCTTTCCTGATGGGTCATATCGTCTCAAATCTTTTTTAGGCATTTCCTTTTTTTTATAATTTTTATTATTGTATGGTTTGTTATTACTCTCCTGGGCCTTATTTATTCCAACTCCAAATGTGTTATAAAAACCATTATTATTATTAGACTTTTTAATAGATGCTTTTTTAGGTCTAGATAATTTTGTATGTAATTTATACCATAATTGATACAATGGTGTTAAAAATGTTCCTTGTGCTCCGGTTCTGGTTTGATATTTACTATCAACTACATCCATCCCCTGTTTTCCTAACCATTTGTGTAAAATAATTGCTCTATCTTCGTATAATTTTTCTGAAACCAAGTCTTCTAATAATTCTTTAATATCATCTGTTTTAACATCGGATAATTCATTAATCACTTTATTTTTTCCAGCTTCAATTATTTTTACAGCATCGTTCCAGTTATCTATTAAATAATTAAATTTTTTTTTATTTGGAGTATGAGACATTGGATTAATATTACCTCTATTGGTAGGTGTTTTTGTCCATTGAATTTTAAGACCGTCATATATGGGATTATATACCAAACCTTTACTTGTTTCCTCTTCTCTGGACATTGAATAAGGATATTTTAGAAGAAATGGATTTTTACCATTTTCGACAAATTCTAATTTAATACCAGCTGTTTTCGCTATATTTTTATATGTTTTTCCAATTGCCACATTTGCATACGAAATAGGTTTTTTATTTTTATTTTTAACAGATTTAACAGTATTATCACCACCTTTCATCATTTTATAATATATATCCATATTTTTTTTAAAAATTATTTATATAATAAATCAATTTCTCCTCTATTTTTGCATCATTATATTCATTAATATATTTTAAATTTTCAATATATTTGTCTAATAAAAAGGCTATCTTCTCAACCTTGTTTATAGATGTTTTTTCAAATGGTATCAGTTCAAATTTCAACTTTAATAAATCATCGTCATATTCATTTTCATAAATCAAACGAATATATTCGTGAATATAATCATATCGATTTAACGATGGAAAAGTTATGACAGGAACATTAAACTTATCTTTCATAAAATTAATAAAATCCCGATTTTTATCCTGAACATGTAAAAAAAACACATTCTTTTCATCAAAATAATACATTATATATTCGGCATAAGTGTATACGAAATTACTTTCAAATAAATTATTTATTACCAAAAATTTCTTATTCATAATTCCGTAATTATCATAATCATGAATGTATTTCATAAATGGTAATTCACCATAGTCTATTTGATTCTCATCTGATATAGCTTTAACAAGATTTACCTTATCTCTATACGAATCACCCTGTAATAATATAATATTATTCTTTTTTTTCTGTAGCACATTTTTTATATCATGGTACTGTGATTCAAAATATCGATAAGAATATGTACATAGAAAGAGTAATGAAAAAATAGTTATTACGAGAAGCATTCCGGTATAAAAATAATTATTAATCCTTCTATAATAAAATATATTCAATAAATATATTTTATCAATTTTATTTTTTCACCATCCACCCCTTTAACCAAATATACTCTTAAATACTGATGCAAATATATTTGTTGGCGGTTGCATTGCACAATTATTTATGCACGGAGCCTCTTTTACTATTGGATAATATACAATATTATACTCCAATGAAAAATTCTCATACTTATTGTTATTATAATTGAAATCTATTCCTAAAACATGTAGCCTAGATATAAATTCTAAACTAATATCATTGCTATTCGTAAAATGATATACATAACGACAATCCTTGGCTCCAAATAAAAGGCGATTCCGAATTAAATCGTTCCATTTTGGATTATTTGGCAAATAATAGAATTTACTCTTGTCCAAAAACATATTTACATCAATTGTTTCTTCCCTATTATCAAAGGTAATACTCCATGTACTCTCTTTATGACTCTCAATCTTATTCTCCCCTCCTCCACCTGCTTCCATGTTAACCCCATTTACATTTACAGATGATTTTATGTAAGTTTTGAAATTATCATTAACATCATTCGATATTTTTAATTCCAATGATTGGGGATTTAATGAAAATATAATGCGCATAAATTCGCTTATGGTTGATTCAATGATTCTATCCTGATATTTTGCCGCATCTGTATAAATATTGTCCTTATGCACTTTTAAATACAGCTTTTTTATCACAATTGTTTCATCAATCTTAATATCTTTATATTCATCCTTTTTTAAATCATCTTTGTGGATTACTAAAAGGTCACCTGGGAAACTCTGTTCCATAATCTTATCATGTTTGGATTTTCCTCCCAGAAAACTCTTCTTATAATGTTTGTCATTTAGAATAATCAAAAATTCCATAAATTCATTTACCCTATTCTTCTGGAGATTCTCTGTGATACCTATTGTAGCAGCCCCTGCGAGTAGTGCAGCCATTTTCTATAATTATATATTTTATTATATTTATATATATTTTATATAGATTTTATAAAATGCCATTCCAGCTTTTCACATATCTTTTTCCATATCATGTCTGTTTGATGTAATTTTTCCCTATCCTTCAATAATGGGAAATATACTTTGTAATGGTCAAGTCCCAATAATTCCACAAATTTATGTAAAACATAGGAATAATTGAGAAAATTCTTTCGGGATTTAGGACAAATTTCCATAAACGGGCCTTGAATCTCTTTGAACATTAAACGTAGCTTCTCCTCTAACTCTTTGCTCATATTCGGAGGTTGAACCCCGTTAATTTGATACAAAATATGTGCTGCATGGTCATAATATTTATTCATCTTAATCTTCTTTAAATATTGTCTTATCTTCTTAGTTGTTAATGACTCTAAATTAGTTATACGTTCCTTCTTAATCTCCAATAGTATCTTTTCATATACTTCATCGGGGATTTCAGTCGATTCTTTTGCCTGAAATTGTGCTAACCCATTAGCTCTGTTGAATCTCTTCGACAGATTGGACTATACCTTAAGCCTTCGCAAAGATTGATTAAATCTCTCTGGCCCACTACCATCTAGTCTCTGAACCTTCTCCATACCCTCATCGTATCGGGCTTAGGAACTTGGATGCGGATTGGCCAATCCTTTTCGTTATTACTATGTCCTAGGTCATTACCCCGGATATTTACTGCACTTTCGGGCAATAAAGTAGTAGAAAAGGCTCTAAGGCTGTTCCCGCAATTTGGAAGTGTCGCCTCTTTTAAATAGGGTAAAAGAGACTAGCAATACTGTTTATCCCACCCTCAATGGGGTGAGCAGATTACTTTTACGAACAGATTACGACAAATAATTATTTTTTTATTTTTAATAATATAATTTTTATAATATGATTTTTTTATAATATGATTTTTAAATAGGATGATTTAATTTATATTCTTCAAGGTGTTCAATACATTTTTGATAATTTTCATCTAACGTTACTTTCTCATCTGAAAAAACTTTTTTATATTTACCAGATTTATATTCATCAGAAGGATATCCATTGATCATGAATCCTTTCATAACTCCATGATAATTATATATATTTACATATTTAGGTAAATAATATTTTTCATGTAAGTTTTTATTGTTCTTTCCAGATACATCAATTTCTGTAAAATCGGAAATATCAATATTATTTGTTTTGTAATGAATCAATTCTTCAACATATTTTGTTGCATCATTTAAGTTCCATCGATTTGTTTTTCCAATAAAATCTTTTCTGGGAAAAGGAGTGTCTTTATTCGATAATATTCCTTCAACATAATATCCTCGAATTTTATTATTTTCAATAATCGGATAAATAAATTCAGGCAATTTCTCTTTGACACTCTTCTCTTTTTTGGCAGATAATGTAATAACAGGTTTTATTTCAGATTTATCTTTAAAAACTATATTATTAATATGTTGATATTCTTCTTTTAATTCATCGAGACATTTAATTGCTTCTTCAAGTGCTTTTTCCTTTGAACCATATTTTGGAATAGTAAAATGTATATCTTTAATATATTCTTTTTCATTAATACCTATTGGAAATTTATTTATTACAAATGATCTAACTTCACCATGAAGTCGATATGCACGAATATATTTAGGTAAAGATTCATCATCTTTATATTTTCGATTATATTTTTCTCGGCGAACACCCAAATGTGAAAGCTTTTTTTTTTCTTTAGTTTCTTCATTATCTTTTCCTTTGCTTCCACCTGTTTTTAAATTATATCCATTCGGCTTTATTGAATCGAAGAGATTTATATAATAAATCTCTCTTTCATCAATTTCAGAATCAGGGCCTTTATATAAAGTATAAATTTCAAAATTATCAACTCCATATTTACGTATTGCATTATTTAATAAAACACAATGGTCATCATTATTTTTGAGAGCTTCTCTCACATGCGATTTCCATCTTCCTAGACTTCCCCATCGATTATTATTGCTTCCAGTAAAACAAACAGCTTGTCCAACATAACACTTTCCATTTATTTTATTTTTAATTAAATAAATTTGAGAATTATTTAAATCATCCTCTAAATTAAAATCATCATTTTCTAAGTAAATCATCTTTTCAAAATTCATTTTTTATTTCTTTGTTGTGTAATATCATATTATAAAATTAAATTATTAGAGAAAATAAATTATCAATTTTTTTATTTCTTTTAATAATATTTTAAACTCATTAATAATACTTTTTTGTCGTTTGTGTAATTCGTTATAGTGATTTATTCTTTTATAACTGAAGTACGATACTTCCATGGGCGGATCTTTAAAAGATGGTTTGTCGCTCTCAATTAAAATATTTTCCTGCAAACCACATTTATCACAAATTTGTATCCCATCCGATGGATAAAGTATCATCTCCTCATTGCAGTTTGGACATTTGCAAATATTCATGTCCACTTTTATCTTGGACACATAATTATTATCAATTTTCTTCAAATAATCGTCCAAAATATTTTTCTTCTTAAATACTGCCTCCTCTTTGACAAAGTCGCTAATTTTCATACTTGTGTATCCATTATCCTTCTCCTTCTCCTTTTCATCTTCACCCCCCTTTGATTCTCTGTCATTAAAAAAATGAATGACGCTCTTATAGCTCACTTTCTCGGGAACAGATTCTATTTCATCATCCCCATCTTCTAAATCATCATCCTCTTCATCTTGTATAATATTATCATTTTCATTCTCATTATCACTTGTATATAATAAATTCTTCTCAAAATTTTTCGAATCCGATTCAACATTCTTCGCTGTTTCAACATTCTCATAATAGTTATGCAACAATAGTCCAACCTCTAAAAAATAATTATTCTCCTCCTCTTTACTACTAATTTTATTAATCCGCTCTTTCAATTCTATAATACTATCTCTCAATCTATCTTTCTCCATTATTAACTCAAAATCATTGTTCTTTGATAAATCTATACTCTTATATTTATGAATGGATTCTTTTAATTCATTCTTAAGAGCTGGCAAAGATTTTTGTAAATCTTTGAAATATTTTAACATTTCATTGTGTTTGGCGTCAATAGTTATATTTTCGCCCACAGATGACTTTGCATTCATCTTGGATATTGACTTCATACGGAGAAGCATTCTGTGATTTTTATATATTAAAATAGTAATAAAGCTTTATATATATTATAATATAACATGTCTGAAAATCCGTTTGATAAAATAATAGATTATTTATTTATAGGTAGTGCAAGAGCATTACAGACCGATGATAAATTTGACATGATAGTGAATTGTACAAAAGATTCATTGATTGCATTTCCAGATTATTGTCAAAATTGTATTCGAATACCTGTATCTGATGAACCGCAAGAATCTAATAAATTTATGGAATTACTAAGCCAAACAAATGTTTTAGAGAGAATAAATAATGCTGTTCAAAATAAAGAGAATGTTTTAGTTCACTGTTTTGCGGGGCAGCAAAGGTCATGTGCACTCGTTGCCTGTTATTTAATAAAATACTATAATCTAAGACCTGAAGAGGCAATAAATTATATTAGAGCAAAAAGAAGAATCGCCTTTTTCGGACAGATAAATTTTATATCAGCTATTATACATTTTTTTTATTATAAAAAATAATCTTCACAAATAATAATATTCAATATTAATAATGAAAAATAGTTATGATATAATAATTATAGGTGGTGGAATAGCCGGATTATATACAGGCTATAATATATTACAAAAATATCCCAATAAATCTTTTGTTATTCTAGAAAAAAATAAAAAAAAATTTTTAGGCGGTAGAATGGGGAATCATACTTTTTATGGTGAAAAGGTTGTCATTGGTGCCGGTATTGGTCGAAAAAATAAAGATAAACTTTTGATACAGTTATTAAATGAGTTGGGTGTTAAATATCATGAATTCAAAGTTATGATAAATTATGCAGATTCTGTAAAGAGAATAAATGTCAAGAATGTTATAGAAAAATTAAAAGAGATATATGAATCAAAAATATCTCTCTCAAAACCCAAGCCACAAACATTTAAGGAATTTGCTGAGCCGCAGCTAGGTAAAGAGGATTATCAAAATTTTTTGATATCTTCTGGATATACTGATTATGAGAATGAAGATATAAGAGATACACTTTATAATTATGGCATGGATGATAATATGCCAGGGTGGACAGGGCTCTCTATTCCATGGGATGAATTAATTCATAGATTATGTAAGAAAATTGGAAAAGAGAATATAAAGACAAATAAGAATGTTGTCTCAATAAAGAGACTTAATAATATATATCAAATGAAAACGGATAGAGGAAGAATTTATAGTGCACAAACAGTGATAATCGCGACTCCGATTGATAAGCTAAAAAAGTTATTGCCAATGACCACAATACCCTCTATTTATAACGAGATTCATGGTCAACCATTTTTACGTGTTTATGGAAAATTTGCCAAATCATCTTGTGAGATATTAAAAGGTCTTATTACGGCTCAAACAGTTGTGAGCGGACCTTTGCATAAAATAATACCGATAAATCCAGAGAAGGGTGTATATATGATAGGATATTCAGATAATAAAGACGCACTATTTTTGGAAAAACATACTGCAAATACAAAGAAGAACCGCCTTTTTTTCACAAGACTGATAGAAAAGGCATTTAATCTTCCCCCAAATACACTTAAATTAATTTCGATGATTCATTTTTTCTGGCCAATTGGAACTCATTATTATGACCCACTTTCAAACGCATATACTTCTCGCAACGAATTTATAGAAAATGCACAAAATCCAATGAAAAATCTTTATGTAGTAGGTGAGATGATTAGTAATAATCAGGGGTGGACAGAGGGTGCATTAGAAAGTGTAAAAGCAATTCTTCATTCGGATATTTAATATTTTTATTTTATAAATTATTTTTATAAATGGAATTATCCCCAAATAATGATAATATATCATTAGACCGTATAACAATACAAAAAATGGTATTTGTATTTAATTCACTAAACGATGGATGGACTGTTAGAAAGATAGAAGATAATAAATTTGAATTCATAAAAGACAAGGGAAAAATTAAAAAGGAGATTGTATTAGATGAATTTATAAAAAAAAACTTAGATATAAATAATTTGCCAAAATAATTTGCCAAAATAATTTGCCAAAATAAATATAAAGATTAGACAAATATATATTTATTATAAATGCTATTTACAAGAAATAATATTATAATTATCATTATCGTAATAATAATGTTAATTTGTATCTATTTAGGATGGAAATATTTCACAAGTAAAACCCAAGAGAAAAAATTGATTAAAGATGATAATATTATAACACCTGATGACCCACCCGTCGCAAGCGAAGATACTTCATATAATGACCAAACACTTTATCCTTATTTTGAGATAGAGATAGGTGGAATATATGCAGGGAAAGTTGTTTTCCAATTATTTGATGAGACTGTTCCAAAAACATGTAAAAATTTCCGTTATTTATGTGTTAATGGATTATTTGTCAGGGATAAACCATCTTATCAAAATACACATTTTCACCGTGTCATAAAGGAATTTATGATACAGGGTGGTGATTTTACGAATAGTGATGGAACAGGAGGATTTAGTATGTATGGAAAACATTTTGAGGATGAGAATTTTGATTTAGAACATAATCAACCAGGTATGTTATCAATGGCAAATTCCGGGCCAAATACGAATAATTCTCAATTCTTTATTACAACTGAGAAAACACCCTGGTTGGATAAGAAACATGTTGTATTTGGAATTGTTATTTCGGGATTTGATATTGTTAAGAAAATTGAGAATTTAGAGGTAGATAATAATAGTGAGCCGTTAATAGACGCTGTTATTAGCAAATGTGGATTGATGAAGCCGGAAGATTTAAAAATATAAAAAATTGATTTCTAAAATATCTTACTAGATGATATTTATATAAAAACATATAAAAATCAAAAATGTTCAAGGTTCCACAAAATATCTGCAAAGTAAGGGTGAAATGCCCAAATTTTGTTTATCGTAAAGGTGAAATTTATTTTAAATTTAAAAGACCAATTACCAAAAGCGAGAATAGATGGAATATTCCAATACCATCGGAGGTTAGAATGAATTTAAACCATTCAACATCTATGTACATTCATGGAATAAATTTTCAAATAAAGGTTGTCCCAGAGGAGTTGGATTCAGGTATGTTTGTTGCACTAGAATATGAGGATAATGATTATTTAGTAAATAATAAGAATTTAAAAACAATTTGTGCAAAGGAGATTGAAATAGCATTAGCCGGTATTCCGGATGATGTTGTTGATGAATTCTATGAAAAAGAGAACAATGATTATTATGAATTCGACAATAAAGTAAAGGAATACAATAATTATTATATAGAGTCTTCTAATGAAGATGCATACCAATCATCGGATAGTATTTCAGTAAATGATGAAGAGTTCAATGCAGATGATAAATTTAATCCTAAAAATAATTTTTGAAATTTTTGATTTGAATGAATAAGAAATAGAATAATTTTCTATTTATTAATTATAATGGTTTTAGTAGATAGATCGATTTACTATTATTTGATAATGTTTGCTACATTTTTAATATGTTTCTCTTTTGTTCCACTTATTTTTGAAATATTACAAGAGAAGATAACATCGAATATTCCATACATGACGTTAATATGTTTTATTGCAGCTCTTCTTATCTACCTATTTATAACAATTAGCAGAGAATACTTTATACACTCAATATTATATTCAATTGCATTAGCATGCTCTATAATTCTTTTATTCCTTAAAAGAAAATATGACAAAAATAATACAAATATAAATATTATTAAATACGAAGAATCTTAAGACGTCTCAAAAAATAATAAATAATAAGGCTTTGAAATTAATCGCATTATACACCAATTTTTTCCAAAACAATTTTATAAACAGTATTTTTTCCATAAAATATGTACTCTGAATCTTTATAAATATCAAACGATTCGCATTTGTATTTTTTTCTGTTCTGATTTGTTTCTATTAATTCATTCATATCTTCATATAATAATACATTACCATAATCCAGACCAATTATTTTTTTTATATCATCTCTAAATACAGTTCTCCACTCACTCCTCTTCGCCTTTTCAATTAAGCTACAGAATGCATAAAATTTAGCGGAATGATTCATACTTTTATAAAATGAATCTAATTCAACCTCGAATTTATCAATACAGTAAAGATGAAAATCAATGATAATATCATACTTTATTTTAGTTTCGCTAAATATATTATCTATCACAATATTACTATCAATCTCTTCGCCTGCTATGCTATCTCTATACTCTTTTGCCAAATCTTTATCATCAATGATAAGATGAATATTAATTCCAAATTTTTTTATATTATATGAATATTTTATAAAGGGGATTAATATTTTTGCATTAAATATTAAAATATTCTTTTTACAATCAATACCACTAAATATATCATTCAATATATTTAAATAATAATCTTCAAAAAAAAGATTTCGTGCTTTTATTTGGATATAATGACTCATTTTATTATATAAAATATATAAAAAATATATAAAAAAATATCTTTATAATTAATATTAAAATATGAATATTGATTATGAATATTTAAAAAATACTTATTATAACAAAAATTTCATAACTATTTTTATTATTACATTTATTGTCCTATTTTTATTATGTTCAATTATGAATTTTATAGGAAAATTACCTATATTAATTTTAGTGACAATCGCAATAACCTATTTTATTTATAATAAATATTATATATCAAAAGAATAATAAGACTCAAATTTCCTTATGTATGGAAGAGACTATTTTCAATAATTTGTCAATTGTTTCAGTTAGCTTTTTAATTATATTTTCAAATGTATTATCATCCTTTAACTTCATTTTTAATAAAAAATTACGCTTCAATGGATGTTCAATAATATAACCAGCATAGAATACATCTTTATCATATGTTAAATATGAACTCAATAAATTACCGATGGTATCATTCTCGTCTTGTATATCGAATACAATAAAATCCGAATTGTCTTTATTTCTAGAAATAAATACCTTTTCACTCTTCTCATTTAAAATTTCATTTTTAATGGTTGTTAATTTATTTTTAAGAATATCCATTCCCATATTCAAAAGATTTTTAGGAGAATAAAATCCGATAGATTCTATCTCGAATAAATATGAATGTGGGTCTCCTACTTCATTCTTTTTATATGTTCTTTCAATCTCCTGAGTTTTAAAGGATATTACCTGTTTTTCAGTCATACTCTTTGTAATCTCACTGACCTCCTTTTCATCAATTTCAAATGTATAAACACATGTACAAACAGGTGAATAAAAGGCCCCTCCTAAATCTTCATTATTCTTATTTAAATGAGCTTCAAAAGCCAGCTTTTGATTCATTTTCAATTTAGAAAAAAGAATATCAGGATAAGGAAATAATAAATTATTGTCTATAATCTTTTCTCCAACCTTACAAATAAAATCCTTTACATATACAGAAGAGATGATTTCATCTTCATTACTCTTCTTACAAGTAATAACCAATTCATCATAATTTAAATCATCTATTTCGGAATTGATAGGAACTAATTGTAATCTATGATTCAAAAATTCATTATCTAAAATAGAATTATTCTCAAAAAATACAGTTTTATGTTCATCCGTTGTATAAACGGGTATATTTGACATTACAATTCGACGAATCGCATTTGCCAAACTTATCTTTACATCTTGCGAATTATTAAGCAGAGTAAAGGAGATTTTCTTATCTTTTAAAGAAAAATTTTTTATATACTTCATGATATTTCTAATAAAGTATATTAACGTTTTTTTATATTAAAAAAAATTATATTTCAATTTTATATTTTTCAATTTTATATTTTTCAAATTTTATATTTTTCAATTTTATATTTTTCAAATTTTATATTTTTCAAATTTTATATTTTTCAAATTTTATATTTTTGCGTATTATTCTGATTGTATTTTTATGATTTATTATAAATTAATTATTAATGAGCGAATCAGACTACCTATTATTTTATAGTAATAAATGCCTACATTCAAAGGATTTTTTGACAATACTGAGTAAAGATGTTCAATTAAATCAGAAATTTACGAAAATAAATATTGATAACAAAAACATTAAATTACCCCCTTATATAAAGGCAGTTCCGACAGCTATAATTACCACAAATGGGTCACCTAAATTATATGTTGGAAGTGAAATTTTCAAATGGTATAAGGAATCACGTGTTGTTGCTACACAACAGCAGAGTAATTCTATTTTAGATTGGGACCCTATGGGAATGGCTGGATATTCAGATGCATTCTCATATATTGATGATAAACCCGAGGCACAGAAGAAAAGTTTTGCATATTTAGATGAAAATAATGCTATTTATACTCCTGATGATAAATCATATACGGGAAATGATACTGAAAAAAATGGTAAGAAATCTGAAATGGATTTAAATTTTGAAAGAGTCATGAATCAAAGAAAACATGATGTTCCAAATGCACCACCTAGATTATAAAAAAATGATTTTTATTTATCCAAAAATAAATAAAATATAAATATAGAAAACAACTAAATATCATTATTAAGATGTCAGACAACCTTAATAATGAAATTAACGAACTCAAAAATAAAATTGCACTTTTAGAAAGAGATTATCATAGTACTCTTAATATTCTTAAAGAGAAAAATAATAATGTTAAAAATTTAACATTATTACTAAAATATAATGATGATGAGATAGATTCATTTAGAAAAAGAATAAAGGATAAGGATGATGAAGTACATTATCTATTGGATGCAATGCAATCTTATGAAGTTGAAATTGAAAAATTAAAACAATTAAATGACAGCAAAGAATCATTAATCAAAGAAATGGAAAAACAACATTATGATGTACGTAAAAAATTATGCGAGAAAATATTGTATCTATTTTTATGCGTAATGTTTTTTGTCATTTCGAATATTTATCATAAATATTTTGGAAAAAAATTAACTTAAAAAAATAAGTATAATATGATTATATTATAATGAGCATCAAACAAAAGTTCTTATTACAAACTGATAATTTTATAAATGATTTATACAATATTTTTCCAGATAATAAAGATATTATGATATTTAAAGAAAAATATTTCTTAGTTAGAAAGGCAAATTCCAATTTAGTTATTCAGTATTTTGTTATGTATATATATCCATTTAAAGACAAGATAATGAGTAAGGATGAATCGTTCTTTTTAGATGGAGGCGGGCAAGATGAATTAAAGGACACGAGTGGATTAAAATTTAGAGATAATTTAAAGATTCTATGGTTAGATAATATGTCAGAAGAGAATAAGGAGATAGTATGGAAATATTTTAAGGTTTTTGTATTATTATGTGAAAAGTATGTTATTGAACAGGGGTCATCTTAATAAATAAAATAACTTATAAAAAGTTTTTGTTGAATAGTTCCCAAATATCATGTTGATTATTATGTGGCCAATAAAAGTTGCCATCATGGAAGTGTCCACCACCACCTTTTGGATGTCCACCAATCTTTCCTAATTGTCTGGCAATATTGCTTAAATCTATTTTAGCACTATTGGAATGGTCATCCATTAATTGTATTCTATATCCATTGCTAGTATATTCATATCCCCAAAGAACAACAAAATCAATAGGGATACCTTTATTTCTAAAATTGGTAATCATTTGTCTACCGACCGGTTTGGATAATGCAGGGGAGTTAAAATTTAATACACCCACTTTGTATCCTTGAAAAGTAGCAGGTCTTGCATTTATGGCAATCTGTTCTTTCAGATTATCTGTGACTTGGTCATAATAAAATCCGATAGTAATCCAGAAATTTGGAACAGATTCTGTGACAATATACCATAATTCATCGAATAAACGACCATCTCGTTTTTTAGCTTGCATTAGAGGTGTCTTATTATGACTATATCTAAAACCCAAACCGTGATTAAAAAAATGCGAATAACGACGAGGAATATGTTTTAAAAATAATTTTGCATCAGAATCGTCAATAAATTGTATTACTTGTGGAACATCTAATTTTGGATAAAAGAATTTCCAGGTATATGCGCAAGCTGCGTGATTTGTTCCATTAAATATATGGTCATCTTTAAATGTTTCATAGTGATCGTCAATTACTAATAATGATTTGGCATTCTCTTTGATTTGTTTTAGATTATTCTCCTTAGATTCTATATCTACGAGAAGAACATTTTTATCACGAATTAAATTATCCGGTATTGGTTTTCCCGGTTTTGTTGGAACAAGTGTTATATCTGTTTTGCCCAATTCTTTTAAATAATGATACGCAATTGCACATGCTATCATACCATCATTATTTTCATCGTGATAAATAATGGTATCTATATCATCAACATCACTTTTTGTCAGTGATTTTCTAAAAGTATTAATATCATCAAAGGATAAATTGTACTCCTCTTCTAAAGCTTTAACATCTATATCTTTAGCATTTGAATAATCTATATTTTTAACACATGATTTTAATATTTCATTAAAATTTATTTTCGCATTTTTCTTTTCATCATTTTTTTTATTTTTTTTTTCGTTTTTAACACTATTATCGTTATTGGAAGAAACAACCGCCTTTTTGGCTCGCTTTTTAACAGGTTTTTTTACACTTTCGTTTTTAACATTCTCGTTACTGGAAGATACAACCTCTTTTTTAACGATATTATCGTTAGAAGAGACAACCTCTTTTTTGGCCCGTTTTTTAACAGGTTTTTTTACACTTTCGTTTTTAGCACTATTCTTTTTATTATTATCGTTATTATTGGAAGAAACAACCACCTTTTTGGCCCTCTTTTTAACAGATTTTTTTTCATTTTTGGTTTTAACACTATTATTTTTAGAAGAAATATTTTTTTTCTCTTCATTTGTAGTAGATTTATTAACGGATTTATTAACCATATTATTAATAATAATATATATTTTTATTTGCGTATATAAAAGTATTTAAATATATAATTATTATATTAAATATATAATGTCATCTGAAATTGAAGCACCAGTGGAAGCCAAAAAAACGTTTAATGAAATCTTAGTAGAAATTAATGCTAAGTATTTAAAATTGTTGGAAGAGAGTTATGAGAAATATAAGTATCATAATGAATTATCCGGACAAATGGAGACTGAATTACGTTCTCTAGTAAAGAAATTGTCCGAAAATAATTTATACATTCTTTATTTTTTAACAACAAATTATTTGTACTGTTTAGAACCAATTAATGATAATAATGTTGATTATTTCCTATATCAAAAAGAAAAAACAGTAAAAAAGAATGGAAAAGTACAGAAGAATAAGGTCACCAAATTTGTTGGAAAAGTGTTGTTTAAAAAGATTTTAAAAGAGTCTGATAAATTTTATAATGCAAAAATTTTTGAATTAATTAAAGAATTATTTGTAAGCTTAACGGAGAAGGACGAAGATGGTAGAATTGTTTTTATGAAAGAGTATGTTGAATATATTAAGAACAATCACAACGATGATAAGAATTATAGTAAAATGATGATTGTTATTGATAACGTTGATACTATTTTAAGTAATCAGGCCCCTGCACCTGTAGAGGATTCAAAGGAGACGAGTGCAAAATCAAAAAAAACAGATAAGAAAAAAGGAAAAAAATCTAAAGAGAATAATTTTGGATTTAATAAGGAATTCATGGATAATTTAGAGAATACAAATATTGCCAAATTAGCCAAAAATATAAGTGAAAAGATTAACACTGAGGATTTTCCATTATTATCTGACCCATCAAAGCTTTTAAGTTCTCTTACCGGAGGGGGCGAAGGTGGTGAAGAGGGCAATATTCAAAATTTATTGAAATTTGTTGTTGGTGAGGTAGAAACAGCATTTAAAGATAATAATATTAATGAAAAGGAATTAATTGGTGAAGCCCAGGGCCTAATGAATCAATTCCAAAATATGTCGGGTGGATTTGACCCAATGTCTATACTTAAAAATATGACAGGTGGGAACGGACAAATGCCCGATTTGAGTCAGTTTGAAAGTATATTTTCAAACATGAAAAAATAAATTTGAATCAGTTTGAAAGTATATTTTCAAACATGAAAAAATAAATTTGAATCAATTTGAAAGTATATTTTCAAACATGAAAAAATAAATTTGAATCAATTTGAAAGTATATTTTCAAATATGAAAAAATAATAAATTTTAAGTATAATCTTTTTTTTTTTATTATATAATTATAATAGAGTATTATGAATAATATTAATTACGACAAAATAAAAGATAAAGTTGTAGGAGATTATTTCTGGCTAGAAGATTATAAAGTTTTATTTAGAAAAAACAATTTAGACCAGTTTATCCCTACAAAAGAGCAGACATTTATTGAAAAATTAAATTCAATAATGAGATTAGCTATTTATTTAAGTATTAGTTTATATTTGGTGACAGGAAATTACCACTATTTTTTTATTATGATAATTGTTGGTATATTTACCGTTTTTATTTTTAAGACACAGAAGGATAATCTTGAATTATATTTTAATTTAAATGATACCGATTTTCAAAATAAAGTAAATGAATTTGAGATAGAACGAACATTAGTAGATGTTAAGCCAACAGTACAGAATCCATTTATGAATATCAATTTAATAACAGATGATAAAACAAAAGAGAAAGCACCTCCATCTTGGAATAACGATGATTTACAAAAAGATATAGAGGATAAATTCGGTTATAATTTGTACAGAGATGTTGGTGATTTATATGGTAAATCAAATAGTCAAAGAGAGTATTATACAATGCCATCTACTACTATACCAAATAATCAAACATCTTTTGCCAAATGGCTTTATAATACAGGACCCACTGCTAAAGAAAAATCTATATACAACACTCCTCAAATGGATGCAGTCCCATATATAGACCAAACTAATCCATACACTTATACAAACATTAAATATTAAATATAAAAAAGAATTTTCTTTTCTTTTCAATTTATTTTAATTTTTCTTTTTGAATTTTTTTATCTATTTATTTAATAGATATGAATAAATATTTTGAAATTAATAGCCAAACATCTTTAAAATATGATACTGACTGTAATAAATTTTACACAAATAACAATAACAAAATATATGAACACTCTATGTATCCTATGGTATTAAATGATAGCACCACAAATAGAACCAAATATATTCAATCATCTGATGTTAATGGAATATTGCAATCAAATAATTATGACGCCAAGGGGGCCGTTATTGATGACTCATCCAAAATCAGATTTGGCGAGATGACTGACCAAGATGGCAAGAAAGAGTTGCCAACCAGAATATTTCAAGGAGTTCCATATATGGGTGCTGGCCAATCTGTTTTAAAGAACACCGATTTATCATCTAGACTCATTTACGCCGAAGATACTCGTGTAAAGAAATCATCGAATGGATTATCTGGTGTATCCATTGACAATTTTATACCATTGGTTCCATCCATTGCTGATAATATTCAAGACCCAAAACATATTATCCCAGAATATTGGATAAGAGGTGGCATGAGCACCCGCACTGTTGTCCGAAATGTTGATTATATGAAATCGTGTGGATTAAGAAAATAATTTCCGATGCAAAAGTAGATTATTATCCATGTTAAATGAAAAAGGGTGCCTATTTCTTAAATCTGTATTTACACAAGAAACAATTGAAGATTTTAATAAAGATGTGCGAGATTTTATGGTAAAAAATGAAATATATACACATCTCAAAAAGAGATTAGATGTTCAAGAGGAGACTTTTTATGTAAATAATACCTATTCATCTCTCAATTCATTTCAGAAGATTCAATACTATTATCTACCAGTAATTGATAATAGAGGTTCATATAATCGTGTAAACGAAGTTGGAATGATTGATTTTTATAACGTTATAAAATTATTTCCAAATATTACACAATATTTTAATGTGGAATTAATGCAAACATTACTTAAAAAAATAACGGGAACACAATGGAAACTCTTTCGCTGTAATTTGCAATTATGCAGTAATGTGGCGAATCCATATTCGTTTCATTCCGATAACCAACTAAAATGTATTCGAATTACCATATATTTATCAGATATTGAAGAAGAATCATATGGACCACCTGTTTATATTGAAAATACACATAACAATATAAATGATATAAAAAACGAGAATATAAAGATATTTACTGGAAATAAGGGGGATATTTTAATAGCTTATCAGAGTGGGCTTCACTGTAAATTACC
>JACCEB010334633.1_pt1 | contig 32068 bp, 24 predicted proteins | sample 7454761 | NCBI WGS metagenome assembly JACCEB01 (sample SAMN15323454, study PRJNA562643) | freshwater metagenome | isolation source: river surface water | place: USA:Blue River Watershed | collected 2017-08-18
CGACTTACTTCGCCAACATGCAAGCCGTGAATTTTAACCGATAAAGCTTGTTCATTTAGACGATTTCCGTGACAGCTTGTGCAAATTTTTAAAGTTTGGAATTTTGCCATTTCGTCGCGAATTGATTCGCTTTCGCTTTCGCCAAATCTCTTTTTAAGGCTGTTTATAATTCCTTCGAAGCTTTTTTTGACCTTAATTGTTTTGAGGCCATCTTCCATTTTGATTTCAACTTGCTCATCGCCGGTGCCGTAGAAAATTTTTTCTTTTATTTCGGCTGGTAAGGTTTTGAAAGGAACGTCAAGACTAAAGTTGTAATGTTGCGCCATGGCTTGCAAAACTTGCTGATAGAAGCGTTCCTGCACGCCTTGCCAAACTGCAATTGCACCTTGGCGTAAGCTTAAATTTTCATCCTCAACTACCAATTCTTCACTAAAATGAAGTTCAGTTCCAAGGCCATCACAATGTTTGCATGCGCCAAATGGCGAGTTAAAAGAAAATAGGCGCGGCTCGATTTCGGAGATTGTGAATCCAGAAACTGGGCAAGAAAATTTTTCGCTAAATACCACAATTTCACCGGCTTTGTAAATTGCTTTTTCGCCTTCTGGCAAGCTAACAATTTCAACATAAAGCAAGCCCTCAGAAATTTTTAATGCCGTTTCAACTGAGTCAGCAACTCTGTTTCCTAGGTCGTTTGAAATAACGATGCGATCAACAATTATTTCGATGTCATGCTGCTTATTTTTGTCTAACACTGGCAACATTTCGTTTAGATCATGAATTTTTCCATCAACTTTTATGCGCTGAAAACCTTGCTTTCTCGCGCCCATCATTTCTTTGCGAAGTTCGCCTTTTTGACCACGAACAATTGGTGCCATGATGTAAATGCGCGACTTTTTTGGTAATTGCATAATTTTATCAACCATTACCGAGGCTGATTGGCTCTCGATTGGTTTACCAGTTTCTGGCGAATGAGGAACGCCAATTCTGGCAAAAAGAAGGCGATAGTGATCGTAAATTTCAGTTACAGTTCCAACGGTTGAGCGCGGATTTCGTGAAGTGGTTTTTTGATCAATGGCAATTGCTGGTGATAATCCAGTTATTGATTCAACATCAGGCTTGTCTTGCAAATCAAGAAATTGGCGCGCATAGGCCGAAAGGCTTTCAATGAAGCGTCTTTGTCCTTCCGCATAAATTGTGTCAAAAACCAAAGATGATTTTCCTGAGCCACTTAGACCCGTAACAACAACAAGTTGATTTTTCGGAATTTCAATTGAGACATTTTTAAGGTTGTGCTCTTTTGCGCCAACAACTTTGATCGTTTTTTCTTCCATGGAAATTTGAGTGCTAAATTACGGATTGAAGGGAGTTATTGCTTTGGGGATTTATTTTGAAGCGGGTAATGCAGAAAAAAAACTTAAAGAAACAGCAATTCTTAAAGCTTTGTTCTTTAATCTGAAACAAAAATTTCAAACGGATTGGTTGCAAAATTTTCCGAGCAAAATGTTTATTGCATTTTGTTACTGTTTTGAACTTGCTGTAATTCTTCTTTGTCGAGTGGAATCAGGCCTTTTTGCAATAAATATCCATCTTTCCCCAAAGTATTTTTGCTGATAATTTCTTTTATGAATTCAGCCATTCCGGCAATTAGCGGCAAATGCTCTTTTTTGTAATAGATGAATAATGGTCGTGAAATTGAATATTTTCCAGAAACGATATTTTCAAAATTTGGGTTTACGCCATCAATTTCGGCTGGCTGAATCGAGCCATGGTTTTCTTCCAAAAAACTAAAGCCAAAAATCCCCAAAGAATTTGGATCATTTTTTAGTTTTTGTACGATCAAATTATCATTTTCTCCCGCTTCCATAAAGGCTCCATCGCTTCTGATTAAATGACAAGATTTGGCGCGTTTTTTTGCTTCAGGAATGGCGTTGATGAATTCGGGCATTTTCTTGCAAACATCTTCCATGGCTAATTCAACAAAAGCGTCGCGAGTTCCTGATGTTGTTGGTGGTCCGTAAATTGCGATGCGAATATTTGGCAGAGAATAGTCAATATCGCGCCAAGTTTTATAAGGATTTGGAATTAATTCTCCGTTCTGATTTGGAACTTTTGCGGCCAAGGCAAGAAAAATATGCTTTTTGGTAAATTGATATTTTTTTCCGTGAATTGAGTTGGCTAAAACAATTCCATCATAGCCAATTTTAATCTCACCAATGCTGCTAATTCCATGTTCGGCGCATCTTTTTTCTTCGCTTTCTTCAATTTTTCTTGAGGCGTTTGAGAAGTCGGGAAATTCATAACCAATACCAGAGCAAAAAAGCTTAAAACCGCCGCCAGTTCCGGTTGCTTCAACGATAGGAGTGTGAAATTCTGTATCGCGACCAAAAGTCTCAGCAATAACTGCGGCAAAAGGATAAACTGTGGAAGAGCCAACAATTTGCAGGTGTTTTCTTTTCTGAGATTTGAATATTTCGGCGTTTGCTGGGCTATAAAAAAAGGTTAAAAATAACGAGATAAGAAAGAGAAATCGCAACATGAGCGCTTATTTGAAAATTAACGGCAAAAATTGATGAATGGTGCTATGAAACCAGAAAAATAGACGGCTGTTAGTTAATTATTTTTTGGGATTTTTTGTCAAATTTAACGAATTTTTTGCAAAATCTTAAAGGTCGCATTCGATATTTTGCGAAAAATTTTGTAAAAAATTGGTAGAATTTGCGACAGCTTCATTAACTAACGGCACCCAAGAAGGGACCTGTAAATAAGGCGCGAGACAATTTTTATTTTTGCAAAAAAGTCAAATATTATTACGGTTAGAGTGGATGAAATTTAAATAAATTCCGGTGCATTAGTTTTAATCTCAAGTTTTTGGCCGTGATAATCTTCAATTTCAATTTTGGCTGCATGCAAGCAAAGTCTTTTGCAAAGGTCTTTTTTTAAAACTTCTTTTCCGCCATATTTTACATCATTTAAAATTGGATGGCCGATTTCTTTGCAATGAACGCGAAGTTGGTGCATTCTTCCCGTCAAAGGTTTGAGCTCAAGCAAGGTGTAGTTTGAGAATTTTTTAAGAATTTTGAATTTGGTAATTGCTTCTTTTCCGTCGGTAAAATCGGGAGAAACCTTTTCATTTTTGCCCAATAATTTTTTGCGCAATGGAATATTTATTGTGCCATTTTCTTTTTTGACCACGCCATTCACAAGCGCGAGGTAAGTTTTTTTAACAAGTTTATCTCGAAAGGCGTTGGTTAAGAATTCGGCAGTTTCGTTATTTTTGGCGATTAATAAAACTCCAGAAGTGTCTTTGTCGAGACGATGAACAAGTTGCCATTTTTGTGAAGTAACAAAATCATCAACTGAAATCTCAATTCCACTTCCGCCTTGAGTTGCAAGGCCAGAAGGTTTGTCGATGGCGATTAAATTTTCATCCTCAAAAATTTTATTTGTGAGAAATTTTTGCAATTTTTCGACTGAAATTTTGGCTTTATTTTTTTTGGTTTCGAATCTTTTTGGTAAGTCGGCAAAAATTTTAATTTGGTCAGAAGTCTCTATTTTGTAAGAAGGGTCAGTTTTTTTTTCGTTAACTTTTAGCTTTTTTTCACGAATAATTTTTTGCGCCAAAGCAAATGAAATATCGAATTTTTTACAAATAAATTTATCAAGGCGAAGGCCTTCAAACTCTTTAGTTACAACAATTGAGATCATTTTAAGAAAATAAAATTTTTGCTAAATAAAAACCAAAGAAAACCGCTGCAATTGATAAGCTTACCGAAATTGCGGCGTAAAGTGCGGCATTAATATATTGGCCAGCGAGGGTTAGTCGCAAAAAGTCAAGACTAAAGGCGGAAAAGGTGGTGAATCCACCCAAAAATCCAGTAAATAAAAAAAGTTTTAAACGCGGGTCGAAGCTTTCGAAATTTTGAATCGAAATGTAAAAAATAATGCCGGCAATTAAAGATCCTAAAATGTTAACAAAAGCGGTACCAAGCGGAAAAGAAGTAAAAATTTGCCAAGATTTGGTAATTTTTAAAATTGCTTCAAAGAAAATATAGCGAACCAAAGAGCCAAGAGCTCCGCCGGCCGCAATTATAAAAAGATTCATGATTAATTTGTTGATTTTTGCGGCAAGAAATTACCGATTTTGTTAGGCTAATTTTTTCAATTTTTCGGCCAAATCTGTTTTTTCCCAACTGAAGCCGCCATCAAGATCAGGATTTCTGCCGAAGTGGCCATAAGCCGCGGTTCTTTTATAAATTGGGCGATTGAGACCGAGGTGATTGCGTATTCCGCGCGGGCTTAAATCAACAAGTTGATCAATTAATTTAGCTAATTCTTCGCCACTAATTCCGCTTTTATGATTGTCGATGTAAAGAGCTAAAGGTTTTGAAATGCCAATTGCGTAAGCAATTTGAATTGTGCATTTTTCGGCAAGGCCGGCGGAAACGATATTTTTCGCCAAATATCTGGCCATGTAAGCTGCTGAGCGATCAACTTTTGTTGGATCTTTGCCAGAAAAGGCTCCTCCGCCGTGAGGAGCGGCTCCGCCGTAGGTATCAACAATTATTTTTCTACCAGTTAAGCCGGCATCGCCATCTGGACCGCCAATCACAAATTTTCCGGTTGGATTAACTAGTAATTTTTCTTCGCTGCACATCCAGCCTTTTGGTAAAGATTTTTCAACGAAAGGTTGGATTAAATCTCGCACTTCTTTTTGCGTCATTCCTTCGGCATGTTGAATTGAAACCAGAACGGTTTCTGCGCGCACAGGAAAGCCATTTTCATACCATAAAGTTACCTGACTTTTGGCGTCTGGGCCAAGATTTTTTAATTCGCCGTTGCGAACTGCATCCATGATATTTTGTAAAATGCGGTGAGCGTAATATATTGCGGCTGGCATTAAGCTTTCAGTTTCGCGACAAGCATAGCCAAACATAATTCCTTGATCGCCCGCGCCTTCGTCTTTTGCGCCGGCGGCATCAACTCCAACGGCAATATCGGGAGATTGTCCGTGAATCAAATTAGTGATTTTTATTTTTTCGTAATGAAATCCTTGTTGAACTCCAATTGATTTTACGGTGTTGCGAATAATTTCTTCGACCTCATTTTTGCCAATTTCTGGCGCTCTAATTTCGCCGCCAATAACAACATTATTTGTGGTGGCAAAAGTCTCGATAGCTAGTCTGCTGTAAGGGTCTTTTGCTAAATAAGCGTCAACCAAACTGTCTGAAATTTGGTCGCAAATTTTATCTGGATGACCTTCCGAAACGGATTCAGAAGTAAATAAAAAGTTTTTTGGCATGACTTTAAAATTACCAACGAAGTTTGCGGAAAGGCTTTTCCTAAAAATTATGAATGGGTGAAGTTAGAGCGTGGATGGATTTTTAAAATGAGCGGTTTTTTGCTCGTGACCAGCTTTTATTTTGCTCGGTGAAAAGCTAAATTTAGAATTTAATAAGCCTAACTTTCCAGTATATTTTTGTTTTTTGCATCAGCATTAATTTGGTGGCGTAAATTTTGAATTTGTTGCCGTTTTGTAAATATTGCGTCTTGAGTGGCTATTTGGTGAGGGTGAGTAATTTTAAAATTATTTTTTCTAACTTTAAAAATTCCCAAGTTTGGTTTGGGTTAAAAAATTCGATAAATGTTAAGTGAATTTCAAAAACAGCGTTATTTGCGCAATATAATTCTTGATGAAATTGGCGAATCTGGCCAAGAGAAACTTTTGCGGGCAAAGGTTTTGGTTGTTGGCGCTGGAGGTCTGGGATCGCCAGTTTTGCTTTATTTGGCAGCCGCTGGAATTGGCAATATTGGCGTGATTGACGATGATGCGGTTGAGCTTTCGAACTTACAGCGCCAAGTGATTCATAATTCACAAAATTTGGGGCAGAAAAAAGTTGAGTCGGTGCGCGAGAAAATTTTTGCACTGAATTCGGAAGTGAATCTAAAAATTTTTCCACTACGAGCAAATCGTGAAAGTCTTAGAAAAATAAGCGCTGATTACGATTTTATTTTGGATTGTAGCGATAATTTTTTAACGCGTTTTGTTGTTAATGAAATTGCTCACGAGCAAAAAAAACCGCTGATTTTTGCGGCTGTAAAAGGCTTTCTTGGGCAAGTTTCTGTTTTTAAATCTTACGAAAATTCCAATCCTTGTTACGCTTGTTTTAATCCAAATATTGTTGATGAAAATTTTTCTTTACCAATTTCTGAAAAGGGAATTCTGGGAGCGGTTGCTGGCACAATTGGAGCGCTTCAGGCCAATAATGCGATCAAAGAAATTTTGCAAATAGGCGAAAGTTTGGTTGGAAAAATTTTGGTGGCCGATTTGTTTAAGAATGATTTTCGCAAAGTGGTTCTGAAAAAAAATTCATTTTGTAAAATTTGCAACTGATTGACTTTCAAATTCTTAGTTCTTAGAAAGCCGCGCTCTTTTATTTTAGTTCAAATTTTCAGGACAGGTGGCCGAGTGGTCAATGGCAGCAGACTGTAAATCTGCCCGCGTAAGCGTTCGCAGGTTCAAATCCTGCCCTGTCCACCAAAATTATTCGCGGGTGTAGCTCAACGGTAGAGTTCTAGCCTTCCAAGCTAGCCGTGAGGGTTCGATTCCCTTCACCCGCTCCATTTCCCCATCTTTTTTCAAAAATTCGCCAAATTAAATCATTAATTTAGCGACCAGTGCTTCCAAATCCGCCAGATCCGCGCGCGGTTTCATCCAAATTATCCAATTCTACAATTTTAGCTTGCTCGTGTTTGGCTATAACCATTTGTGCAATTCTCATGCCGCGAGTGATGGTAAAATCGGTTTGTGAATGATTAATTAAGATTGCACAAACTTCGCCGCGATAATCCGAATCAACTGTTCCGGGGCTGTTTAAAACCGTAAGACCGTTTTTTAAAGCCAGTCCAGACCTTGGCCGAATTTGCGCTTCAAAGCCATTTTCCAAAGCGATAGATATTCCGGTTTTTATTAATTTTATTTCACCAGATTTAATCACGATTGGTTCGTCAATTGCGGCAAGTAAATCCATGCCAGCGCTACCAGAAGTTTCGTATTTTGGCAAAGGCAAATCACCGAGATTTGCTAATTTTTTTATTTTAAGAATAGTCATTTTTGAAGGAATAATTTTTAGGATTTTCGGGGTTGATAAATTTGCTTGCGCGCCTAAAAAACGCGACTCTTTTTTTCCTTAAAGAATTTCCCCAAAAAATGTCAGAAAAATCTTCCGATCTCAAAAATGAGAGTCGCCGTAAATTGCTTACAACCACTGCTTATACTGCGGCTGGAATTGGCGCAACTTGTGCAATTTTACCTTTTATTGACAGCATGAATCCATCAAAAGATGTTTCGGCATTAGCTTCGGTTGAGGTTGATATTTCGAATATAAAAGAAGGCGAGGCAAAAAAAGTGATGTGGCGCGGCAAGCCAGTTTCAATACGCCATCGCAGCAAGGCTGAAATTGAAGAGGCGGCAAAGGTTGATTTATCAGAACTTCGCGATCCGCAAAAAGATTCTGATCGAGTTAAGGCTGGCAAAGAAAAATGGCTGGTAACAATAGAAATTTGTACGCATCTGGGCTGTATTCCAATTGTTGGCGAGGGTGAGTATAAGGGTTGGTTTTGCCCTTGTCATGGCTCGCAATACGATAGTTCGGCAAGAATTAGGAAAGGTCCAGCGCCAAAAAATCTTGAAATCCCGCCTTATGAATTCATTTCTGATAATTTAATTAAAATTGGTTAATTTTTTGCAATTCGATTTTGCAGCCTGAGTTGGCGATTATTTAAAAAACAAAATTATGTCTAATCACATTCAAAACGATTTCGATAAATCCCTGACTGAAAAGTCAAAAATTGCCAAATGGATCAATGATCGTTTGCCAATTATCAATTCTCTCGAAAACACTCTTTTTAAACATCCTTATCCAAAAAATTTAAGTTATTGGTGGAGTTTTGGTTCAATTGCTGGAATTGCTTTGGTTGTGCAAATTCTTTCGGGTTTGTTTTTGTCGATGCATTATGCAGCAAATACGCAATTGGCTTTTGACTCAGTTGAGCACATTATGCGTGATGTTCGTTATGGCTGGCTGATTCGCTATATTCATGCCGTGGGCGCCTCAATGTTTTTTGTTGCTCTTTATGCGCATATTGCCCGCGGCCTTTATTACGGATCTTACAAGGCTCCGCGCGAAGTTTTATGGTGGATTGGGATTGTGATTTTTTTACTCACAATGGCTACAGCTTTTATGGGCTATGTTTTGCCTTGGGGCCAGATGAGCTTTTGGGGTGCAACGGTTATAACTAATTTATTTTCAGCGATTCCGGTTGTTGGTGAATCAATTGTAACTTGGCTTTGGGGTGGATTTTCTGTTGATAATCCAACTCTAAATCGTTTTTTTTCGCTGCATTTTTTATTGCCATTCGTGATTGTTGGAATTGTTCTCTTGCATCTTGTGGCACTTCATTCTGTTGGCTCAAACAATCCAACTGGCGTTGAATTAAAATCGAAAAAAGATTCAATTCCGTTCCATCCATATTTTACCATAAAAGATATGGTTGGTTTCGTTGGGTTTTTCTTGGTTTTTGGGTATTTTTTGTTTTTTTATCCAAATTCTTTAGGGCATCCAGATAATTATATTCCAGCTAATCCGATGGTAACGCCGGCTCACATCGTTCCAGAATGGTACTTTTTGCCATTTTACGCGATTCTTCGAGCCATACCAGATAAACTCGGGGGCGTGTTGATGATGTTTGGAGCTATTGCTATGCTTTTCGTTTTACCGTTTCTTGATAAAAGTAAGGTAAAATCTGGCGCTTATCGTCCGCTTTTTCAAAAATTCTTTTGGTTATTTGTTTTAAATTTTGTCTTTTTGGGGTGGCTAGGAAAATCGCCAGCGGAAGGTTGGTATATTTGGGCATCTCGTTTGGCAACTTTATATTATTACGCCTATTTTTTGGTGATTATGCCTTATTTGCCAAAATTTGAAAAAACCTTGCCTTTGCCCGAATCGATTGATCAAGATTATAAAAAAAGGCATGGCAAAAGCCATTAATCGACAAGAAATATACAGTCTGCTTTGCGAAATACCGGAAGGCAGAGTTACAACTTATAAAAAATTAGCGCAAAAAATTGGTAGTAAAGGGTATCGAGCGATTGGCCAAATCGTCGGTTCCAATTCGCAGGCCCCAAAAATTCCGTGTCATCGCGTTGTAAAAAGCGATGGAAGTGTTGGTGGATATGCCTTTGGAATTGAGAATAAAATAAAAATTTTAACCTCCGAAGGCGTAAAAATTATCGACGGTAAAATCGTTAATTTTGAGCAAAAATTGTATAAATTTTAAAATGAAAAAACTTTTTTTAATTCTCTTCCTAATCCCAAGCGTTGCATTCGCAAATTCTTCGCATGAAGACGCGAATCCGCTTACAACTTCTGCAATGCATCCAAAGCAGTTAAAATGGGAGTTTGAGGGATTTTTTGGAAGATTTGACCGCGCCTCTGTTCAGCGTGGATATCAAGTTTATAAAGAAGTTTGCTCTTCTTGCCACAGTTTGAAGCGCGTTGCTTATCGTAATTTGGCCGAAATTGGTTTTTCAGAAAATGAAATCAAGCAAATTGCTAGTGAATATCTTGTTACAGATGGGCCAAATGACGAAGGAGAAATGTTTGAGCGTAGCGCTTTGCCTTCTGATCGATTTGCTTCTCCTTATCCAAACGAGCAGGCTGCCAGATCGGCAAATGGCGGCGCTCTTCCGCCGGATTTATCTTTAATTGTAAAGGCCCGTCACGATGGTGCTAATTATGTTTATTCGCTTTTAAGTGGTTATTCAGAAGCGCCAGAAGGCTTTCAAATTGCTCAAGGAAAATATTATAATCCTTATTTTGAAGGTCGTCAAATTGCCATGCCGCAGCCAATTTCGGATGATGGATCGGTTGAATATAAAGATGGAACTTATCCAACTAAAGAGCAGATGATTTATGATGTTGCTAATTTCTTGCAATGGGCGGCTGAGCCGGAAACGGAAAATAGAAAAAAAATGGGAATTCGTTCCATGATTTTTCTTGGAATTTTGTTTGTAATTCTGCTCGCTGCTAAAAAAGCAATTTGGAAAAAACTCGACGAATAATTCACTTGCCACTCAAAAAATATAAGCTTTTGAGTGGCTTTAAAATTTCTAATTATGACCTTTAAATTTAGTGCTGAAAATCAACAAAAGATCGAGCAAATTTTAGCGAAATACCCGCCTGAAAGAAAAAAGTCAGCCGTAATGCCTTTGCTTGATTTGGCTCAAAGGCAAAATGATAACTGGGTTTCAAAAGATGTGATTGCTGAAATTTCGGCAATTTTAGAGATTCCTGAAATCAAAGTTTACGAAGTGGCCAGCTTTTACACGATGTATAATTTGAAGCCTGTTGGCAAATATCTTTTGCAATTTTGCAAAACAACTCCGTGCATGCTTCGAGGCATTGATAAAATCATCAAAGATTGCAAAGAAAAGTTAGGCATTGAGCTTGATGAAACAACGCTTGACGGCTTATTCACTATTAAAGAAGTTGAGTGTTTAGGGGCTTGTGTAAATGCTCCAGTTGTGCAAATTAATGATGATTTTGCCGAAGATTTAACCTCGGAAAATTTCTTACAAATTCTTGAAGATTTGAAACTTGGAAAGTCTTTTAAAGTCGGTTCGCAAGTTAATCGTCAATGCTCCGCTCCGCAAAACTAAGGTAATTTTTGAATTTTAATAATTCGCGCAATTTGGCCGCGATTTAAAATATTTCGGCATTTAAATCTAAAATATGCTTGTTGCCAAAACAGTTTCTGAAATTAGGTCTCAGCTTAAAAATTGTAGCAATGTAATATTCGTTCCAACTATGGGAGCGTTGCACGAAGGTCACTTATCTTTAATAAAAAGGGCTGCGGAAATTTCGTCAAATGTAGTTGTCAGTATTTTTGTTAATAAAGCACAATTTAACGATTTAAAAGATTACGAAAAATATCCAAAACAAGTTGAGTTAGATCTAAAAATGCTTGTTAAATCAGGAGTTAGTCATGTTTTTATCCCAGATGATTCGGAAATTTTTAATCAAGATTTTGGATTTAAAATAACCCCGACAAAGCTAGTTGATTGCCTTTGTGGCAAATCTCGAAAGGGTCATTTTGAAGGAGTGGCGTTGATAGTTAGTAAGCTTTTTAACATCATAAAGCCGCAAGTTGCTATCTTTGGTCAAAAAGATTTTCAGCAAGTTGCGGTAATTAGAAAAATGGTTGCCGATTTGAATTTTGATATCGAGGTTATTGCGCAGCCAACAATGCGAGAAATTTCTGGCTTGGCAATGTCATCAAGAAACCAAAGGCTTTCTGTGGCCGCGCTTGATAAGGCTTCTGAAATTTTTAAGGCTTTAAATGAGGTGCGAGATTTGATTACAAAAACACCGGCAAAAACTGCACAAATTATTGCAAAAAAATCAGAAGAATTGCTTGAAAAAGGCTTTGAAAAAATCGATTATTTCGAGATTAGAGACGAAAAAAATCTGCAATTAATTGAGTGCTTTCAAGCTGAAATTCCATCGAGAATATTCATAGCAACCTTCTTGGAAGGCGTTAGATTGATCGATAATCTAAAATTATAAATTCGAAGCAAAAAATCTTTCAAAATGACATATTTAATAAGCAGTTTTGTGGCTTTGGCAGCTGTGGCCATTGTTTATTTTAAATATTTCAAAGCCAATGTTGCGCTAAAAAATCAAATTTTAGATCTTGAAAAAGAGGTAAGGGCGCTTGAGGAAAAAAATATTAATTTTCGTATTGAGGCGGAAGATAATTTATTGTTGGAAACCAAGTTACATACCGACAGAATTGAAGAATTGTTGGTTGAAATTGATCAATTGCGCCAAGAAAAAGAGTTGGAATTAAGGGGGCGATTAAAGGCCGAAAAAGATGCGGCTTTAGCAATTCAAAAAACTCACAATATCGAAAAAAGAATTAGCGAATGGGCGCAGGTTCAAGAGGCGGCAATTAAAGACTCAACAAACATCATGACGCAAATTGGCGAAGAGATTTACAAAAAATTGAATCGCAGCCATCAATATGAAATTGAAACCAATAAAGATTTAATCACCAAATTTTCGCAAAACATCATTTCTCTGTTCGAGCAGAAGTTTAGCGAAACGAGACCAGCCGAAATTGAAAATAAAAAAACTATTCAAGATTTTGATAAATCAGTTTTGCGCGACTTTTTGAATGATGCTTCAGAAACCTTTAGAAGCCTTGATTTGCGCTTAAATTATGATTTTTTCTTAGCACCCAAGCTTGAGCCAGAAAAGGCAAAATTGTTTTTGTGCGAACTTGCTATTATTAACGAAAATGAGTTGAGTTTGATTGATGTTAAGGCTTGCACTTATTTTTCAGAATATCATCGCGCTTCTCGCCAAATCGCCAATGCGCAAGATCATTTGAAGCAAAAGCTCGATAAATATTTTTCTTACCTCAGTAATCAGCGTTATGTTGAGTCTAGCGCATCCGCTTTGCCGCAAGAAACGGCGGAATTTGTTGAAATTCGTACCGTAATTGCATTGCAAAGCGAAAGCGATATCGAGTTGCTAAAATCAATTCACTATTACGGTAAGGCCAGAAAGTTGGGTCTTTCGGTCGTTAGTTTTGAGGATATAACAAAATTAATTTCTTAAATTTTAAAATGACTTCTCAACTTCCTAGAATTGCCAGCCTTTCTCCTTTTAAAATCGAAGCTAAAAAGGGCGAATCTTACTCTTGGTGCACTTGCGGTTATTCAAAAAAAGAGCCGTTTTGCGACGGTTCTCATAAAGAATTTAAAAATGCCGATGGCAGTTCGATCATGAAGTCAATGAAATTCTCAGTTGACAGCGACAAAACCATTTTTTTATGCGGCTGCAAAAATAGTAAAAATCCTCCTTTCTGCGATGGATCTCACTCAAAAATCAACAAATGAAAAAAGGACAAAATTCAGGCAAAATAAAAACTAACGAACTTTTTGCCTTATTGCCTTTTTTTAAACCTTATAAGCGGGAAGTTTTTTTTGCCTTCTTGGCCTTGCTGGTAACGGCTTTGATGGTTCTATTTTTCGGCAAAGTTATCAAATATTTGATTGATTTTGGCTTTGCTCAAGAAGACAAAAATTTACTTAATTTGACTCTTCTGGGGTTTGTAATTGCGGTTTTAACGATGGCGATTGCTGGTTATTATCGCTCGTCTTTGATTAATTCGGTTGCCGAAAAAGTTATTTCTGACCTGCGAAAAAAAGTTTATAATCACATAATTTTGGTTTCGGCTGAGTTTTTTGAAATTACCAAAACTGGCGATGTAATTTCGCGACTTACTGTTGATACAAGTCTTCTTTACAACATTATCAGCAACACAATTTCGTTTTTTTTACGCAATTCCTTATTTTTTTTGGGCGGAATTTTTCTGCTATTTTTTACCAGCGCTAAACTTAGTTTGATTTCGCTGCTATTGATCCCAATCGCTATTGCTCCAATTGTAATTTTGGGCAAAAAGGTCAAAATTTTATCCCGAAAATCGCAAGAATCTTTTGCCTCGGTTGGTGCTCATATTGAAGAAAGTATAAATGGCATCAAAACAATTCAGTCTTGTTTGTGTGAAAGTAAAGAGCAGGCTAATTTTGCCCAACTTGTCGAAGGGTCTTTAAAAACCACATTGGAAAAAATTCGCTTAAAATCGCTGATGGTGGCGGTTGTAATCGCTTTGGCTTTTGGCGGAATTGCCATAGTTTTGTGGGTTGGAAGTTATTTGGTTTTGGATCAAAAAATTACTTCCGGAGATCTTTCTGCTTTTATTTTTTATTCGGTAATTACCGCAACTTCTTTGGTCTCTTTGAGTCAAATTGCCGGCCAACTTCAAAGCGCTGCCGCGGCGGCGAAGCGTATTTTTGATTTGTTAAAAATTTCTTCGCCCGTGCAAGAAGCGCCAAATGCGCAAAATATTTCTCTGCAAAAAAATATCGAAATCAGCTTTGAAAATGCTGCATTTTCTTATCCAAGCCGCAAAGATTTTTCGGTTATTTCTGACTTTAGTTTAAAAATTAATGCCGGCGAAAAAATTGCGATTGTTGGCGAGAGCGGATCTGGTAAAAGTACAATTTTACAACTTTTGTTGCGTTTTTACGATGTCAAAAATGGTCAAATAATGATTAATGGCGTTGATATAAAGAATTTTAGTTTGGCAAGTTTGCGAGCTAATTTTTCTTATATTTCCCAAGATTGTTTTATTTTTTCAGGAACTGTTTTTGATAATATTTCTTACGCTAATGATTCGTCTTCGCGCCAAGAAATTGAACAGCTCGTTTCGCGTTATAAGGCTTTTTCTTTTATTAATGATTTGCCGTTAAAGTTGGATAATTTTGTTGGCGAAAAGGGTGTCAAGCTATCTGGCGGCGAGCGGCAAAGAATTGCAATTGCGCGCGCTTTGATAAAAAATTCTCCAATTTTGCTGTTAGATGAGGCAACCTCGGCTCTTGATAATCAAAATGAAAAAATAATTTCTGATTTAATCGAAGATTTGGCGCCAGAAAAAACCGTTATCACCGTTGCTCATCGCCTAAGTTCAATAATTCGTTGCGATAAAATAGTTTTTGTTGAGCAGGGAAAAATTTTGGAAGTTGGTTCGCATGAAGAGTTGATTCGGAAGGGCGGATTTTACAAAAAAATGTATGAAAGTCAGGTTAATTAGCGGTTCGTAAATTTGGATTTTAGATCAAAATTTTGGCGCTAATTATTCTAAAATTGCATCTTCAATGATCATCTGAACGCGCTCAACGCCCATCCAACTATTGACATCCAAAGTTCCAATTAAACTCATTGATTTTGCGCTAAGTAAGGCATTTCCCAAGGCATTGTTAGCGCTGCGAAAAGCAACAGCTTGCAAGTTTCCGCTAAGACCAATTGAGCTTTTTGCTGAAAAAATTGCTGAAATATGTTCGCCAGTTTTGCCGATTAAATTGGCTTTAACTTTTACCAAATTGCGCAGTAAAAATTTTGGCTTTGCATTGCCAATTCCAAAAGGTTCAAGCTTTGAAAGTTCTTTTAATAATTCGATATTTATTTGCGGTAAATCAAGGGCGATGTCGTAATAAGCTGAATTTTGCGCAATTAATTCCTTTATTTTTTCACCCAAATTATAACAAAAAAAATGGTGCAATTTGGAGATATTCTCTAGCAAAACTGAGAAGCCGCCAGCCATTGCGTGCCCGCCTCCTTCAAGCAAAAGGCCATTGAGGCGTGCATTTAAAATTTCAGCGCCAAAATCAATTCCAGAAATTGAGCGGCACGAAGCCTTGCCTTTTTTGCCTTCTTCGTCAATTGCGATAACGGCAACTGGTTTGCCATATAAATCTTTGAGGCGAGAAGCTACAATTCCAATAACGCCTTGATGCCAATTTTTTGACATTGCAAAAATAACGGCATCATCTTTTGAAAAGCCATCAGCGCCAGATTCTAAAGACTTTATCGCCTCTTCTAAAACTTGCGATTCAATGTCTTTTCGTTGTTTGTTAAAATTTTCTAATTGTTGAGCTATTTCAAGTGACTCTTCTTCGTCTTCGCTAGATAAAATTCTTGCTCCTAAATTTGATTTTCCAACGCGTCCTCCGGCATTAATTCGCGGTCCAATTACAAAGCCCAAATGGTAAGAAGACGGCTCTTCATCAAGGTTGGCTAAATCGCAAATTGTGCGCAATCCAAGATTTTTCCGTTGTTTTAAAATTTTTAATCCAGCGGCAACGAAAGCGCGATTTACTCCAGTTAATGGCATAACATCGCAAACCGTTCCAAGCGCTGTTAGGTCGAGAAGATTTAGTAGATTTGGTTCTTTTTGGGTCGAGTAAAAGCCGATTTCGCGCATTTTTTTATTGAGCGCCACCACGAATAAAAAAGTTACGCCCGCGGCGCAAAGATTTTTGTGGGGAAATTTTTCATCTAATAAATTTGGATTAATTACTGCGATTGATTTTGGCTTTTCTAAAACGCCCAAATGGTGATCAATTACAATAATTTCTAAACCGGCATTTGCCGCATCTTCCAGTGGCTTAAAAGCAACCGTGCCGCAGTCAGCCATTATAACTAAATCGGTGCCAGATTTTTTTAAGTTTAGCAATGCCGCAGAATTTGGGCCGTAACCTTCTAAAATTCGATCAGGAATATAAATTCCAGCTTCAATATTAATTGCACGAAAGAAGCGCTTGAGGGTTGCAGCTGAAGTTGCGCCGTCAACATCGTAATCAGCGAAAATGGTAATTTTTTTGCCAGCTAAAATTGCAGAAATTACGTGATCAACTGCCACAAAAACGCCGCCTAATTCAAATGGATCTGGTAAGGCGGTTTTAATTTTTGGCTCAAGAAATTCCTCAACTTCATTTAAATCAATGCCGCGCGACGAAATTAAGGCGCTTAAAGTTTCGGATAAGTTGTATTTTTGTTTAATGGTTTGCGCCTTGCGATAATCAAAAGAGCGCTGCAGCCAGTTGATGTTATTTACCGATTTGGTGCTGGCGGCAGCTGCGTAATTTGACATTATTTTGCTAGATTTTGTCGTAAGAAATTTTTTCTTTTTTCGCGCCAAAGTGAGTTACGGCGCCAAATCGAGCTGATCCAACGGTTTGGGAATATTTCCACAAAGCGCCAGATTGGTAATCGTTTTCGCGTGGTTGCCAATTTGCTTTGCGTGTCAAAATTTCCGCCTCAGATAAATCAACATCAATTGTGCCATTAATTGCATCGATTGTGATTTTGTCACCATCTTGCAAAAGAGCGATCATGCCGCCAATGGCAGCTTCTGGAGATACGTGACCAATGCAAAATCCACGAGTTCCGCCAGAAAAGCGACCATCGGTAATCAGGGCGACTTTATTTCCCATTCCTTGGCCATAAATTGCTGCGGTTGTTGCGAGCATTTCTCGCATTCCGGGTCCGCCTTTTGGACCTTCATAGCGAATAACCAAAACATCGCCTTCTTGATATTTTTTTTGCTCAACGGCTTTGAAGCAGGCTTCTTCCGAATCGAAGCAGCGAGCAATTCCTTTGAAAATTAAAGCTTCATTTTGCATTCCGGCAATTTTTACAACCGCGCCATCTTCGGCTAAATTTCCTTTTAAAACCACAACGCCACCAGTTTTAGAAAGTGGTTTTTGTGGCAAGTAAACCACATCTTGATTCTCATTAAATTTTACTTCGGCCAAATTTTCTGCCATAGTTTTTCCGGTGACAGTTAAGCATTCGCCGTGAATGAATCCGGCATCAAGCATTACTTTTAAAATCATTTGCACGCCACCAGCTTCATACAAATCTTTCGCCACATATTTTCCGCCCGGCTTCATGTCGGCAATGTATGGAGTGCGTTTAAAAACTTCAGCAATATCGAAAGCGTCAAAATCAATGCCGCATTCATTGGCAATTGCTGGTAAGTGCAAAACGGCATTTGTTGATCCGCCAGTTGCTGCAACAATTGCCGCAGCGTTTTCCAAAGCTTTGCGTGTTACAATATCGCGCGCTTTGATGTTTTTTTCGATTAGATTCATGACGGCTTTTCCAGAGTGATAAGCATATTCGTCGCGTGATTCGTAAGGCGCCGGCGCTCCGCTTGAGCCAGGCAAAGCCAAGCCAATTGCTTCTGAAACGCAAGCCATTGTATTTGCAGTAAATTGTCCGCCGCAGGCTCCAGCGGAAGGGCAGGCCGCTTTAGTTAGAATCTTCAAGTCTTCTTCGCTCATTTTTCCGGCATCGCGCTGCCCAACTGCCTCAAAAACATCAACAATCGTAACATCGCGACCTTTAAATTTGCCGGGTAAAATTGATCCGCCATACATAAAAACAGAAGGTACATTTAATCGACACATCGCCATCATCATTCCCGGTAAAGACTTATCGCATCCAGCCAAGCCAACAAGGGCATCGTAACAATGACCGCGAACCGTAACTTCAATTGAGTCGGCAATAACTTCGCGAGAAACAAGTGAAGATTTCATGCCTTGGTGACCGTTTGCTATTCCGTCGGTAACGGTAATTGTGGTGAATTCGCGCGGAGTTCCGCCAAAATCTTTCACTCCTTTTTTTGCTGGCTGCGCTTGGCGCTGTAATGCAATATTGCAAGGAGCGGCCTCGTTCCAAGCGCTAACAACGCCAACAAAAGGGCGTGATAAATCATCATCTTCTAGGCCTTGTGGGTAAAGATCGGTTTTTATGTTATAGAGCATGGTTTTTCGACCTTCGCAGCCGTGCGAATTGGTTACATATCGTGAAGGCAGGTTTGATTTATTAAACTTGGACATTTGTGAAAAATAAAATTGGAAGAATTTTGTTTGATGGGGCGTTTTGCGGACAATAAAACCGTTATTGATTGTAACTTCAAAACTCAAAATCCAAGCCCCTAAATTTAATTGGAATTTCAAGCTTTTTGCCTAAATTTTTTGAGTGATTTAAGTGTAAAAAATTCTGGCATTTGATTATTTTTGTAGTCAAAAAATGACGCAGAAAAAAATCCAAAAATCTCAATTAAATAGCTTAAATGTTAATCAAAAAGCGTGCCTTTTCTTTGCTGGAAATTTCTGCGGTAATTTTAATCGTTGGAATTTTGATTGCCGGCGTTTTTCTTTCTTCTGGCCTCATTAAAGATTCCCGAATCGCTTCAGCAAGAACTTTAACGCAAAAATCACCAATTTTGAGCTCTTCAGAATTATCAGTTTGGGTAGAGACAAGTTTTGTTGAAAAATTGGTTTCGCCAAGTGGCTCTGAAATTGGTGATGGTTCAAGAATTGTTGGTTGGAATCCAACTCATTCAGAGGATAAAGATTTGGAAATTGTTGCGGTTGGTTCGGGGCCGGTTTTGTCGAATACAATTAATTATGTTCCAGCCATTAAGTTTGAAAATAGCGATTTAAATTATCTGCAAATTAAAGATGCCAGTTTTCTAGAAAATACAGATTACAGCATTGTGTTGTTAGAAAAGCGTAATTCTCCGGGAGGAAGTAATTTTATTATTGGCGACCCTTCCAGCGCAACGCAGAATAGCTCACTTCTTCTTGGCTATAATGGCGATTCGCAAATAATTCATTCACAATCAGGCTTAGCAGTTTCAAATTCTTCTTATGCGGCATCCGTTTCTGATTATGGCTCTTCCGAGGATTTGCCGCGCGTTCTAGTTTTTACTCATAGTGCCAGCGAAGGAAATTCAATTTATGTTAATGGAATTCTTGCGGCGCAAGATAAGTTGGCCACCGAACATTTGTCTAATCTTGAATCTTTGGCAATTGGCAAGGGTTATAGCGGCGAAATTGGCGAGCTCGCAATTTTTACGCGCAACATAAATAATACTGAAAGAAAGGCGATTGAAGAATATTTAGGCTCAAAGTGGAAGTCAGAAATTTTTCGCAATAACAGCGCTAGCAAAAAAGAAGGAGCCGCCGCAAATGTGGTTAGTTGCATTGGATATACAGTAACAAAAAAAGGATGTTCAATGAATTGCTCTGTTAATATTGTTGGCGCTTCTTCTTCGCCAAAGGATAATAACAGTTCTGGAACAATTGATTGCAACCTTGATGGGTTTAAAGGCTCTGTTTCTTATAGCTGTTCAAGCGGCATTTTATCAACTAGCGGCAAGTGCAGTTGTGAAAATGGATTTAGCCTTGTTAATGGCGAATGTGCTAAAAATTGTTCAATAAATATAGTTGGAATTAACCAAAATTCAGTTGAGCCAAGCTCTTCGCCAGTAACATTGCAATGCGATAGTTCGCAAGATTATCGTGGCTCGGTTGCGGTTACTTGCTCAAGTTCAGGCGCTTCGGTTAGCGGCTCTTGCTTAAAAGGATGTAGCATAAGCGGTGTTTTTGGTTTGAGTAATCAGGAAGTTTACGATGCTTCTGGCCAGTTAAGCTGCGGCCAATCGGGTACCGATCCAAATGCAAAAGTTTCTTATAGCTGCAATTCTAGTGGCGCAATTTCAATTAGCGGAACCTGTCCTTGCATTGCGGGAACAAGCTTTTTCAATAACCAATGTTCTCAAAATTGCTCAATAAATATTCCCGGAATTTTACAAACCTCGGTTCCACCAAGTTCTTCGCCAACAATATTGCAATGCGATAGTGCGCAATTTTATCAAGGTTCAGTTGCGGTTACTTGTTCTGGCTCTAATGCTTCAGTAAGTGGCTCTTGCGTAAAAGGGTGCGGTGTAAGTGGTGTTTTTGGGTTGCTTAATCAAGCGGTTTATAATGCCTCAGGCCAGTTGAGCTGCGGCCAATCTGACACTGATCCAAATGCAAAAGTTTCTTATAGCTGCAATTCTAGTGGCGCAATTTCAATTAGCGGAACCTGTCCTTGCGTAGCTGGATCAACATTTGTTAACAATCAGTGCGTCAAAGATTGCGCGATGAGCATTGTTGGAATTTCTAAAACTTCAGTTACGGCAACTTCAGCTGCAACATCTTTGTCTTGCGATGTTGGTGATTACAAAGGCGCAATTAGCTATACTTGCACAAGCTCAGGGCTTGCTTTTACTGGATCATGTTCAAGCGGGTGCAATATTAACAATGTTTATGGAGTTGCGGTTCAAAGAGTTTACGACGCGTCAGGCCAATTAAGCTGCGGACAATCTAACACCGATTCAAATGCAAAAGTTTCTTATGTTTGTAATGCCAATGGAAGTTTTTCAATAACTGGCAGTTGCGCTTGCGCTTCAGGATATGCGTTTGCAGCCGATTCAACTTGTCAGAAACAATGCAATATTGATCCAACTCTAGTTCAAGGAATGAATTCTGGCGTTGTAAATCCAATTGCCAGCGCAACAAAAAATTGCAATAAAACCAATTTCGATCCAAATGATTTCCTTACTTATTCATGTATTGGTGGCGAGTTTTTAATTACAGCGGGCGCTTGCGACAGCTGCGTTAGTGGCTATTCAGTTGTTGGTGGCGATTGTAAAAAACAATGCGCGGTTAATGTTACTGGCGTTCCGGTAACGAATGTTGATAGCGGTTCTGGTTCGCTGAATTGCTCAAATACTGGATATGACGGCACGGTTGCTTATAGTTGCACGGATGGAGTTTTATCGGCTGACGCTTGCGCTTGCGGCGCGGGATACAAGAAAAATAGCTCTGGCATTTGTGAGCTTTATGTTATTCCTAACTGCACCGTTACTGGATCTCCTGTCGACATCTCTAATAGCTACAGAAAAGCATATAAATTTACATCTGGCGGAACTTTGAATTGCACCAGCGGAAACATGTCGGGATTTGAAATTTTAGTTGTTGGCGGCGGCGGCGGCGGCGGAAGTGCCGATAAATATAGCAATGGTGCGGCTGGCGGTGGTGGTGGTGGTGTTTTATTTGCAAATAATGTGACAATTCCTCTTGGCTCTTATGTTATTCAAGTTTCCGGAAGAACATCTAGGCAACAATACAATTCTGCGATTTCGACCAGCGGGACTGGACTTAAAGGGGGCGATAGCTATTTTTGCTCTAATGTTAACTGTAATAGTGGAATATATTTGAAAGCTATAGGTGGCGGTGGCGGTGGCGGTGGCAGCTCCATCGGTTTTTTTGGTGCAACTGGCGGATCTTCGGGTGGAACTACATCAGGAAGAAACCCGGCTTTAGCAATTACCGCCAATCTTATTTCATCAAGCATAACTGACATTTCTGGGTCGGTAAAAAGTTATGGTAATATTGGTGGCATTTCTTATATTAAAAATGGAGCCGGCGATTCCAACACTGGTGGCGGTGGCGGTGGCGCTGGCGCTGTTGGTGGCGCTGGCGTTGTTGATCCAGCAAGAGGAACGGCCATGGATCGGGGAATAGGTGGTAAAGGAGGCGCTGGCGTGACAATTGCACCAACTATTCCAAATAGCGTTATTCCTGTGGGCCCTTATAGTGGCGGTGGCGGTGGCGGGGGATACACGTCCAATGGATCTGGCGGATCTGGCGGCGGCGGTCCGGCTGTTGATGTTGGTGGCAGCAGCGCTTCCAGCGCTAATGGAGCTGATGCAACATTCGGAGTTTCTTATGGCGGCGGTGGTGGCGGAGCCGAGAAGGCTACTTTTGCTGGTTCGGGCGCTCCCGGAGTTGTTATAGTCTCTTGGCCAGCTGTTATGCCGTAGGCTTTTTAAAAGTTCGGCTTTTCAGCAAAGTTTGTAAGTTATGATGGCGCTGTCGTGATTTGCTTTTATAAAGTAAATTTGCGGCAGCGCTTTGTTTATGGGATTGACGGTTGGTTATAGGCGTAATTTTAAGTCAAATTTACTAATTTTGCTGCGGGCTAATTTGCTTAAAGCCGTTTGATTTGGGTGGCTTACTTTTTTAAAAGTTTCGATTTGCGGCAATTTTATTAATCAGAAATTCACAATCAAAATGAGGAGCGAAAATTTTCAGCAAGAAAAATTTTATAAGTTGAGAATGGTGGTTCTGTCCATTCTCTTTTTCTTCATCATGCTTGCTTTGTTTTTGGGGGTGGAAATGCCCAAAATTGGGCTTGATCCGTCTTGGATGTTGGCGATGAATGAGGCGATTGCGCAAAATTTAAGAATTGGAATCGACACCATGTTTACTTTTGGTCCATATTCTTCGCTTTACAGCAACTATTATCACCCAGCGAGTAAAACGATAATCCTTGTTGCGGGTACATTCTTGGCGTTCTGTTACGGCTTAATCTCAGCGCTTTTTTTTAAAAATAATTTTTTGCAAAACGGCTTAATGTTCGTTGGTTTTTTTGCAGTTTTTACCAATAGCGACCTGAATCTTATTAGTTATCCTTTTTTGCTTTCATTGCTGATTTTTCGCGTGACGGCGAAAGATAAAAATATTTATCCGCTGAATTTCAATTCGTCCATTGCGGAATTGGCGGCGATGACCGTTTTATTTTCTGCTCTTGGTTTGCTTTGCATTGTTAAAAATTCAGCCTTTCCGATGATATTTTTAACTTTGGTTATTTGTTCTTTTTTTGTTATTAAGGCGCGCAAATTCGCTCTTTTAGCTCCAATTTTGCTGGCACCAATTTTTGCTTTATTGGCTTTTTGGAAATTTGCTAAACAAGACTTGGTAAATCTTGATGATTATTTTTTGAGCAGCTGGGAAGTAATTTTTGGCTATAGTTCAAGCATGGTTTACGGCAACTTTCTTGGCTTTAAGGTGATTTTATTTATTTTAATTTTTGCCTTAATTAGCGCGTTTTTGATCAATTTAAAAAATCTTGAGCGAGAAACAAAATTTAAGTTAATCTTGGTTTTGTGGTCCTATTTTTTAGTTAATTTTAAACTTGGCTTTACGAATGCAAATATAGCTCATGAATTAATTGTTTTTGGATCTTTGTTGATTGCATTGGCTTCGTTGCCTTTGGTTGTAAAGCGAAACGCGCTTGAATTAAGTAATAAATTTTTCTCATTTAAGCGCCTTTTGGCGATAATTGTTGTTTTGGTTGTGATTTTAACAGATAGAAAGACTTTGGCTGTTAATATTTTGGAGCAAATTTGCAAGATTGCTGATGCTCCTCAGGTTATTTTTAGTCGAATTTTTACTTCAGAAAAGCTGGATTTGGAATATGAAAAAACTTTGCAGAAAATTGCCGTTGAATCAAAAATTCCGCTACTTGAAGGCACTTCTGATATTTATAGTGTTGATTTAACTCAGCTTATTTCCTCAAAAAATAAATGGTCGCCGCGGCCAATAATTCAAAGCTATTCGGTTTATAGTCAGAATTTAATTGCTGAAAATATTAATCATTTAAATGGCTCAAGCGCGCCACAAAATATTTTATTCAATCTATATTTTTTTAATAAAATTCGTTTCCCATCTTTGGATGAGGGATCGAGCTGGATTGAGTTTTTAGAAAAATATCAATTGAGCGACTCTTTTGGAAAATATCTTTTGCTCAAAAAGCGCGAAAATCCTAAGAAAATTCACAAAAAAACAATTCTTAAAAATGTTTTTGCGCTGGGATCGGAGGTTGAGATGCCAAAAAATACTTCAGGCCCAATTTTTGCCAAAATTAAGCTGCAAAAAAATCTTTTCGGCAAATTTATTTCCATTATTTATCGCCCAACAATGATCGGCATTGAATTAACAATGGGCTATGGCGAAAAATTAGAATTTGAAATTGTGCCAGAAATGACTGAATCTGGGTTTTTTATTTCGCCTTTAATTATCAATAATAACGCTTTTGCAAGGCTCAATTTGGGTCAAAAATTTTCCGAGAAAGAAACCGTTCGTTCGTTTCGAATTTTTGAAAAATTTTGGCGGCCAATTTCTTGGCAAAATTTTTATGAATTAGAGTTGATTGAAATTGGTAATATTGGCGATGATGGTTAGTTTTGCTGGCCAAAAGCTGATTAAAAATTTTGATTTTTAAGAGTTATTTTGCCGCGAGAAAATTCAATTTTGTCAGTTAATTCAAGTTGAATAAGGGCAATATTCACAAGCTTTGGCGCAATTTGTAATTGTGAAATAATTTCATCAACTTCAATTGGCACAAAACTCAGGCGCGATAAAATCTCGTGACGAATTTTAGTAATTTCATCTTCGGGCGGCATTTTAATTTTTGGCGCAAAGAAATCGTCAATTTCCGCTTCGCGCAACACTCCAAGATTATGAAAATTTTTGCGCAATCTTGGTAATTCGTCAAAAACATCATTTACCGATTCAAGCATTTTTGCGCCATCTTTTATCAAGCGATTTGCGCCTTGACAGCGCGGATCAAGAGGCGATCCGGGAACGGCAAAAACTTCACGACCTTGTTCGGCAGCAAATCTTGCTGTGGTAAGACTTCCAGATCTTAATCCGGCCTCTACCACAATTACTGCCAAAGAAATGCCGGAAATGATGCGATTTCGTTGTATAAAATTTCCTCCTTTCGGAATTGCGTTAAAAGCGCTTTCTGAAACTAGCAAGCCGCGTTGGGAAACTGCGGCAAAAAGCTTTTCATTTTCTTTCGGATAAATGTGATTAATGCCGCCGCCAATTACGGCAATTGTGCCGCTTGAAATTGAGGCTTCGTGCGCAGCGGCATCAACTCCTCGAGCCAAGCCAGAAGATATAATTATTGAATTTTGACCAAGCTCTGCAGCAATTTTTTTAGCAAAATTTATGGCGTTGAATGAAGCGTTTCGTGGGCCGACAATTGCAATTATGTCGCGGTTAAAAATTTCATAAGCTCCTTTTACGGTTAAAATTGGCGCTGGATCGGGAATTTCGCGTAATAACCTCGGATAGCGTGAATCGTAAAAACTTAACAATTCAGCGCCAAAATTTTTCACTTTTTCGAGTTCAAATTCGGCTTCAAAATCAGAAAAAATTTTTATTGGTTTTTTTGAGTTTGGTGTTAGCGAACCTTCTTCTAGGCGCTTTAGCGCTTCTTGCGCTGAGCCAAAAATTTCAATGAGGCGAAAAAAAGTTGATTTGCCAATATTTTCGCTGCGGGCAAGGCGCAAACAGGTTTTGAGATCGTTCATAATTTTGGTTAATTGTTGTGGTGTTTTTAGAGCTGGAAACCGAACCGCAGGTGAATTTGGCTAATTTTTTATGCGATAGCCGCGCTTAATCATTAAATATAAGGCAATTCCCAAAGCAAAATTAATGCCAATAAGGTAAAGTGCGCCCAAATTTAAATTGCCGTCATTATGGCCAGTTAAGGCGTAACGAAAGCCGTCAATCATATAAAAAAACGGATTAAAATGCGAAATATTGCGCCAAAATTCTGGCAAAGAATTAGTTGAGTAAAAGGTGCCCGATAAAAAAGTTAAAGGCGTAATAACGTAGCTCGTCATTGCTGACATGTGGTCAAAAGTTTCGCACATTACGCCGCATAAAACCCCAAGCAAGCCAAGAAACATGCAGGCAAAAATTAGGTAAAATAAGCCGTGAAAAAGCGAATAAATTTGTAGTGGCACAAAAAATGAAATTACCGCCGAGGCGGCAATCGCTACGCAAATTCCGCGGGCTATCGCCCCTAAAGTGAAGGCAAAAAGTAATTCAAGCGCTCCAAGTGGTGGAATTAGATAATCAATAATGTGGCCCATCACTCTTCCCATCACAAAAGACGAAGAAGAGTTGGCAAAAGAATTTTGCATTGCCGCCATCATTATCAAGCCAGCGGCCATGAAATTAGAAAATGGAACGCCCTGAACTTCGGAAATATGATCGCCAACTGATAGCGAAAAAACAGCCAAAAATAGCACGATATTTATGACGGGAGAAAAAATGGTTTGGTGATAAACTTTTAAGAAGCGCAAAACTTCTTTTTTAAGTAGGCTAAAAGCGCCGAAATAGTTGATTCTAGAGCAAGACATATTTTACTAAAAAAATTCAAAATAGCGCCAAAATAAAATTCAAAAACATGTCAAATCTAGAAACGCTCATCGCCAATTTCAATTCGCAAATTTCTGCCATTAAAAACTTAAGCCAATTAGAGGAAATTCGGATCAATTTTCTTGGAAAAAAGGGCTTAGTTACTGAGCTTTTTGCGCAGCTAAAAAATATTCCTGCCGAAGAAAAAAAAGCATTTGGGGCCGCTATAAATCAAGTTCGTGATGATATAACGCAAAAAATCGAGAGCCAAAAAGAAGCCTTTGAAAGCGAGATTTTAAATCAAAGATTGGTTAGCGAAAAAATTGACCTAACTTTGCCAATTCGTAAAAATGAAAGCGGATCAATTCATCCAATTAGCAAAGTTATGGAAGAGATCGAGGATATTTTTTCCGATCTCGGTTTTGAATTTGCTAAAGGTCCAGAAATAGAAGATGATTTTCATAATTTTACCGCCCTGAATATGCCGGCAAATCATCCAGCGCGACAAATGCAAGATACATTTTATTTACAAAATTCCGATCTTCTTTTGCGCACCCACACTTCAAATACGCAAATCAGAAAAATGTTGAATTCGCAGCCGCCACTTCGAGTTGCGGCTTTGGGTCGCGTTTTCCGTCGCGATTCCGATCAAACGCACACGCCAATGTTTCATCAATTTGAGGGCTTTGTTGTTGATAAAAATATCACAATGGCGCACCTGAAGTGGACTTTGGAAAATTTTTTAGAGAAATTTTTTGAAGTTAAAAATATTGAGCTGCGCTTTCGCCCAAGTTTTTTCCCTTTTACTGAACCTTCGGCTGAAGTTGATATTAATTATTCGCTAGAAAATGGTCGGCTTAAAATTGGCAAAGGCGACAAATTCATGGAAATATTGGGTTGCGGCATGATTCATCCAAATGTTTTGCAGAATTGTAATATTGATGCCAAAAATTTTCAGGGATTTGCTTTTGGAATTGGGGTTGAGCGCTTGGCCATGTTGAAATACGGTATTACTGACCTTCGAATGTTTTTTGAAAATGATGTGAGATTTTTGCGTCATTACGCTTTTTAACAAAATTTGGCGCCTATTTTGAAATAAGCGCCAATTTAATTTGCTTTAACCGCTCTAAATATCCTTTCTGGTTAATATTTCTGCAATTTCTACCTCTTTTTTTGTGCCGGTTTTTCGATCTTTGATTTCCACTTTTCCGGCTGCGGCAGATTTCGGTCCAACGATGATTTGCGTTGGAATTCCAATTAAATCAGCGGTGGCAAATTTTTGACCTAAACTGACTTTGGTGTCGTCGTAAATTACTTCAACTCCTTGCGCTTGTAATTTTCTGTAAATCTCGTCGCAAACCTTGTCGCAAAGCTCATCGCCAGTGCGAACATTGATTAAAATAATTTGAAATGGTGCAATTTCTTTTGGCCAAATAATGCCGTTAGAATCGTGATTTGCTTCAATCGCCGCTGCAACAACGCGCGAAACGCCGATTCCGTACGAGCCCATATTTGGATAAATTTTATTGGACGCCTCCATCGCACCGCTAACACCCTCACTCGATCCCCCTAAATGAGAGGATGCTGGCCCCATAACTGAAGCATTCATCGCTTTTGAATATTTTAGGCCAAAGTTGAAAATATGGCCTACTTCAATGCCGCGACGCGATTTTAAATTTTCTTTGGCGACTGGGCATTTTGCTTCATCGTGAAGTTCATCAGCCATTGCGTAAAGTGATTGGAGGTGGAGGTATTCAGCAACCCCCTCATCGCGCAACTTGCTTGCTTCGCTCGCAAATGCGTCGACTTCCTCCCTAAATAATGGTGAGGCGGGAGCTTCTAGATCCATTTTTGCGTAGAGCTCGTCAAATTTTTTATCGTAAAAAATAGCGCTTTCGCCAGTGTCAGCCAAAATATGAAATTCATGAGATAGGTCGCCGCCAATTGCGCCAGTGTCAGCGCGCACGGCCATTGGTTTTAGGCCCATGCGGCGAAAAATTTTGAAGTAAGTTTCATACATTAAATTGTAAGTTTTTTTGGCTGAAACTTCGTCGATGTCGAAAGAATATGAATCTTTCATCAAAAATTCACGGCCACGCATTAAGCCGAAACGCGGGCGAATTTCGTCGCGAAATTTCCAGTGAATCTGGTATAAATTTTTTGGTAAATCTTTGTAGGAAGTAATATTTTTACGAAAAATGTCGGTGATTACTTCTTCGTGAGTTGGGCCGTATAAAATATCGCGATTATGGCGATCTTTGATGCGTAACATTTCTTTGCCATAAGCGTCATAGCGGCCTGATTCTTGCCATAATTCTGCGGGCTGAATTGTTGGCATTAAAACTTCCAAGGCGCCAGATTTGTCCATTTCTTCTTTAATTATGCGCTCAACTTTGCGTAAAGTTTTTAAGCCTAAAGGTAGCCAAGTATAAATTCCTGATGCGGTTTGGCGAATCATGCCTGCGCGCACCATGAGCTGATGTGAAACAACGGTAGCATCGATTGGATTTTCTTTGAGAGTAGGGAGAAAATAATTAGAGAGTTTCATATGTGATTATTTTTCGTTAAAAAGCGTTTGGAGTTCGTGTTAGCTGGGTTTTCGGTCAAAAAATTTGACCATTTTTAATCGCAAAATAATAAAAATTAATTCTTTTAAAATTTATTGGCTTGGCGTGGGAAGCTTTGAGAGAGTAAAAGAAAATCTTACCAAAGAAAAACTTTTTTCCACTCTATTTTTTATGAAAAGGCGTCACTATTATTGATCTTTATTTTTAAATTAATTGGGCCGTGACGCAAAAATTCAAAATTCATTCTAAATTCGCTCCAGCGGGCGACCAACCGCAAGCGATAGCAAAGCTTATTCATGGTTTAGAGCAAGATAAAAAAGAGCAAATTTTGCTTGGAATAACTGGCTCGGGCAAAACTTTTACGATGGCGAATATCATCGAAAAAACGCAGCGACCAGCTTTAATTATGGCTCATAATAAAACTTTGGCCGCTCAACTTTATGGCGAAATGCGCGAATTTTTTCCTGAAAATGAAGTTGGTTATTTTGTCTCATTTTACGATTATTATCAGCCAGAAGCCTACATTCCGAAGTCAGATACTTATATTGAAAAAGATTCGCAAATTAACGAGCAAATCGATCGCCTTCGTCACGCTGCAACAAGGGCGCTTTTTGAGCGCAGAGACAGCATTGTAATTGCTTCAGTTTCCTGCATTTATGGCATTGGTTCGCCAGAATTTTATTCGCAGATGGTTTTGCGTTTGAAGGTTGGTGAAGAAATTAATCGCCAAAAGCTTTTATTGCGCTTGGTTGATCTGCAATATGAGCGTAATGACATCACTTTCGAGCGTTGCAATTTTAGAGTTCAGGGCGATGTGGTTGATATTTTTCCTTCGCATGAAGATGAGCGCGCATGGCGAATTTCAATGTTTGGTGACGAGATTGAGGAAATTAGCGAATTTGATCCGTTAACAGGTGAAAATTTTGGCAAGCTTCACGAGATAGCGCTTTATCCTTCTTCGCACTATGTAACGCCAGCCGATACGCTGAAGGCGGCAATTTTTAATATTAAGCGTGATTTAGCTTTGCGAATGGAAGAGCTTGAGAAGCGTGGATTAACCGTTGAAGCTCAGCGCTTGAATCAGCGCACAACTTATGACATGGAAATGATGTTGGAAGTTGGAAGCTGCAAAGGAATTGAAAATTATTCGCGTTACTTGACTGGTCGCCCAGCTGGCTCGCCGCCGCCAACTTTATTTGAATATTTGCCAAAAGATTCATTGCTTTTTGTTGATGAAAGCCATGTTTCAGTGCCGCAAATTGACGGCATGTATAAAGGTGATTTTGCGCGAAAAACAAATCTTACCGAGCACGGTTTTCGCCTGCCTTCGGCTTTGGATAATCGACCGTTAAAATTTGCAGAATGGGAAATTTTTAAGCCGCAGACAATTTTTGTTTCAGCAACTCCCGGAAAATATGAATTGCAGAAAACCGCAGGAGAAGTTGTGGAGCAGATAATTCGACCAACTGGATTGCTTGATCCGGTTTGTGAAATTCGTCCAATTGCAACGCAAGTAAAAGATTTGCTTGTGGAAATAAAAGCAACAACGGCGCGCGGATTTAGAACTTTGGCAACAACTTTAACAAAAAAAATGTCGGAAGATTTGAGCGGCTATTTGGGCGAAAACGGCGTGAAAGTTGCCTATATGCATTCCGATATTGATACGCTTGATCGTGTTGAAATTATTCAAGATTTGCGTTTGGGAAAATATGATTGCTTGGTTGGGGTGAATTTGCTGCGAGAGGGTCTTGATATTCCGGAATGCGCTTTGGTGGCGATTTTGGATGCTGACAAAGAGGGTTTTTTGCGCAATGAAACATCTTTGATTCAAACTATTGGTCGCGCCGCAAGAAATGCCGAAAGTAGAGTTATTCTTTATGCTGATAAAGAGACGAAATCAATCAAGGCGGCCTTGGGCGAAAATGAGCGTCGTCGTAAAATTCAAATGGCGCATAATAAAGAACACAACATCACACCAACAACAACTTATAAAAAAATTGGCTCGGCCTTAGAAAATCTTTATAACAAAAAAGATTCGTCGGAAAAAGAAGAAGATTTTTCTATTAAAAAAGCGTCAAAATTAACCAGCAAAGACATCGAGGTTATTAAGAAAGAAATGTTGTTGGCGGCTGCTGATTTGGATTTTGAAAGGGCGGCAAAATTGCGCGATGAGCTCAGAAAAATTGAGAGCCTGAAATTAGTTTAGAAATTTTTGGAGTTTTGGTGAGCACGGTTGGAATCGAACCAACGACAACCTCATTAAAAGTGAGGTGCTCTACCGACTGAGCTACGTGCTCATTTGAATTATTTTTGCTGAAACTTTAGCGAAAATGAAAATTCAAAAGAGGGAATTATTTCTAAGAAATAAACCTCGGTAAGAAAAGAGCGGCGCATTAAAAGTGGCAAAGTTAAAATTGCAACAATTTTGTAAGTTAAGTTTGGAATTATTTTTGAACTTAAACTTTACAAAAGTGATTATTGTCGATTCTTTATTTTCAGGCTTTTTCAGCATTTTGGTGGAATTTATTTACAAAATTTTCAGAAAAGTAATTTTTATTTTTTTGTAAATTCTTGCTTGAGATTTGAAAAAAATAACCCGCGAATTAAGGCAATTAATTTCTGTACAAAATCAAGATTTTATCACATCAAACAATGATCTCCCCAAAAATTATTATAATTATTCCTGCTCGTCTTGCTTCAACTCGTCTGCCAAATAAACCTCTTGCCGATATTTGTGGAAAAACAATGATTCAACGCGTTTACGAACAGGCTTTGAAGGCTAATTTAGGTGAAGTTTTAATCGCTTGCGATGGCGAAAAAATTGCTGCCGAAGTAAAAAATTTTGGCGGAAATTATGTTATTACCGATCCGAACTTACCTTCTGGAACTGATAGAATTTACGCAGCTTATCAAGTTTTTGCTGAAAAAAAATCTCAGCAATTTGATGTTATTTTGAATTTGCAGGGTGACTTACCAAATATTGATCCAGCTGTGATTAAAGATGCCGCAAGCGCTTCTTGGGCAGATGATTGCGACATTGCAACCGTTGCTTCAAAAATCAGCGATGAGGATGAAATTTCCAATCCAAATGTCGTTAAAATTGCCATTTCTTTTAAAGAAAAAAATCTTGGGAAGGCTTTATATTTCTCACGCTGCGCCATTCCTTATGCGAAAAATAATGAAGCTGATTTTTATC